>Ga0247741_1000034_pt1 | contig 127331 bp, 119 predicted proteins | sample UWRJL213509R2_FD_180945 | JGI IMG/M metagenome (GOLD analysis project Ga0247741, IMG submission 180945) | Plant litter microbial communities from Arlington Agricultural Research Station in Wisconsin, United States - UWRJ-L213-509R-2 | ecosystem: Environmental > Terrestrial > Plant litter >...
GTCCTGCCACTTGCGGAAAGACGTACCACATCCAATGACTGCGCTTATACCCGCCTTTGATTTCAGTTAGTGCTATATAGTAATCCTTTTCCTGTGCATCGGTGAACCTTTGAAGATCGCTTTTATATCCCATTTGAAACGCAGGATTTGATTTCTACCTGCTCCATGATTTATACACTTCAAGGCCGGTGATTGTTTAGTCTTTCCATCGCAAAAAAGACTTCAGGAAATTTATTTAAACCCTGAAAAGCGGTACATTTTAAACTTTAGGAAGGACGTCCGCCATTTCAAATCATACCTCCCTATACAATTTACCAGCTACAATTGAGAACACCTTTTATATTTCTCTAATTCACACTGAATTGTGAAGTTTGCGAATAAGAGGTATTGCCGTCTGCTCCAAAAGAATATTTTTACCTTTACCTACTTCCAGGGTTCCTTTTTTTACTGTAAATGTTTCTGAAAACAAAGTGTGGTAGTGCCATGGGGTCTTTTCTCCGGGGAGGATGTTTAGCTCCGCTACGCTTTTGTTATTGTTTTCAACTGACCGATCAGTTTGATATACCCAGCTGTTTTCATAACACTTTTGATTGAGGTTTTACAGCTAACAATAGCAACCCGAACACGGCGCAAATAGCAATAGCGATAATATGCGGCGAGGCCTGAAGAATACCGTTGTAGCTTTTACCAAGGACAATAAGCATGTCGTTAAGCGGAATCATTGTTCCTGCCAATAACGTTATCGCTAAAGCCCGCCTTTCATTCATCAGTACAAAAACACAAATGATCAGCCCGGAGAATATATCTCTTATACCTTTTATATAATCAAATGAGTAATCCCCGTGCGCATTGAAATGTATGCCGAAACCGGCTGTTGCCACGTCAGGGGCTATGAAAAAGCGGGCGCCGAGAAAAATCATTCCCAGGCCTAATAAAAACGCGATCGCGTATGAAATTTTAGTTGTCATGATATTTGTTTCAATGTTAATAATGACACAAAATTATCAGGACGGCAGCCGGCTTTAATGCACCTGGGTTAACAAATCAAATTCTGTTAAAAATTCTTTTACGGATACGGCTAAGAGATTGTGGCTTTACACCAACAAAGGAAGCAATATGGTATTGCGACATCCTTTGTTGCAGGTCTGCGTGATTTTTCAGGAATCGCTCATAACGGAGTTCGGGTGTTTCCGTATAAAATGAATTGATATCCATCAGCAGTTGCAGAAAAACTGCTTCTATTGCGATCCTGCCGAAACGTTCCCCTTGCCGGACGTTCGCATAAAGCAATTGCAGATCACTGTGTGAAATAACCAGAACCGCTGTATCCTCCAGTGCCTGAATTATTTTTGAAGACGGGCTTTGAGGCAGAAAGCTTTCATAATTACATACGTATTCATTTTCTTGAGAAAAGGCATATGTCTTTTCTTCTCCGTCATGATTGATGTAATATCTCATCAACCCTTTGATGACAAATCCCACTTGTTTACAGATCTGACCATCTGCTAAGAAAAAGTCCCCTTTATTGTATCTCTTTTCCTTAAAAAGAGAAGTTATGAGGTTTTTCTCTTCGTCGCTAAGCGTTATGAGATGTTGAATGTGATCAAGTAAGCTATTTATCATCGTATTTTACCTTTTTAAAAATACAATAATTCCTTAAAAACTTACTGAACACTGTAGATTGTAACATTAGAGATGCGACATCTATATGGCCATAACAAGTGATTGTTGTATTTATTTCGACATTAATATACCCTATGGTTGGCGATAGTTCAGCACGCTTCCTTAAACGCTCTTTTGCTACATTGGTATTCCGATTGCTTACCAAAGGTTTCCACTGTTTTGCGTTCACCATGCGGAACTTCCAGGAAATAGTGATGAGCGTTATCAAACACAGAAGCTGAACTGGAAAAAAAACAGGGGCTGATCATTTCGTCCGAAAAAACCTACATCAGGCAACCGATCGAACAATTTTCAACGCGACGCCGCTTCTGGCATCATATTTATATCATTAAAAATATGAAAACATCGCCAACTAAAACAACTGACCTGGTTAAATCCATCGACAAACAATTAAAAGCGATCCTTACGAAAGATATCCGGAAGATCGATGACGCAAACGTCAGAACTGCCGCATTCCTGCAACTCATAGCAGCTTAATACTATCCTATTCTACTATTAAGCTTTTATATATACTATCTACCCATGGATCTGAGCGTTCAAATTTTGACCGCTTATTTTTATTTCTTTTACCGTTCGTCCGGTAGAAAGTACGCTCCGCTGAAACTTAGCGCAAAGCAATAATTGCCAACTTTTTTGTAATTCGCTTGTTAAGGTCGGATGCAACAAGAAAATCCTGTTAAAACCAAGTATAACGATACCGAGCTGGAAGAGTTCAGAGCACTGATCACCGAAAAAATCAAAGCCGCAAGAGAAGAACTAACCGACCTGGCCAGTACCCTGAGCGCTTCCAATTCCAACGGGGATGATGCGGCAATTGCCGGCAAAACACTGGAAGACGGTTCCGCTACGATGGAGAAAGAGCAAACTAACCAGCTGGCGGCACGTCAAAAGAAATTTATTGAGCAACTGAAAGCAGCCTTGATGCGCATCGATAACAAAACTTACGGGATCTGCCGAACTACCGGTAAACTGATCCCGAAGGAGCGCCTGCGTGCGGTGCCACATACGACACAAACGATGGAAGCCAAACTAAAACAGCCCTGATCTAACCGATCGGAAAAAAAGAAAGCATGTGGGGCATCAAACCTTTTTGTTCCTTTTAACCCAGATCAGAAATCCGGTTAATGGTAAGGTAGCGCAAATAATAGAAACAAAAATGAGATAAGCAATGTGATTGGGGGTGACAGCATGAAAAGCAATAAGGCCATTACCAATACACATGGTGGTACCGCTTTACATTATCAGGCACAGGGATCAACTGGTGTCAATAAAGGCCAACGATTATGATCCTCTCTAATCGACGACAAGGAAATGTGTACGGGATGGCAGATGCAATACAGGCAATTTTGAACCCTAAGCCTTATCAAGTATTGTCTTAAATCAACTTTAAGGGCTGATATAAGAATTGCTTTAACCATTATAACTGCGGGTTTACCAAGGCTTAAATAAGCAAACCTGCAGTTATATTGAAGTAGTTATTGAGGGGACGTATACATGGTAATTGATTTAACCAATCCGCCAAAGTACTCCCGGTAGAGCTTTCCATCCGGAAACAACCGATTCATTTCCTTTTCTGTTAGCAGCTTTACTTCGTTAACAATGTTAGTGGCTAAATTTCTATCCGTAATTTTTTTGTAGTGCCCCAGATTAAAGTTCATGGTTAAAAACAATTTTAGACGGAAAGGGAAGAATTGAAAAAAAGGGAAAAGCCAGTGGGGCTCAAAGGGGAAATAATAGTTAGGCGTTTGTATGTAATAATACCGGCCAACCCTTCTGGCTTCATTAGCCATTTTTTGTTGATTTTCGTAGGTATACAGATGTTCTATTACCGAGTTAGAAAAAACAATATCGAACTCATTGTCTTTAAACATACTCAAATTCGTAGCATCACCTTTCATACTTGTAAAGTTTGCGCCTTTTGTAGGCACCTCCTCTAAGTTAAGCAGCGTTATATGGACATGGTCATACCCTATAAAATTCATGCTATTCCAATATACTTCTAAACCGCCAACATCCAATATTTTAATTGGATTGCCTGAATCAACTTTAGATAGCAATTCGAGAAAATTATTAAATCTTTTTTCTCTAAATTTTTGATTAAACGATGTTTTCAATGCCGGATCGAAACGATCCGAAGTGTTTTTTTTTGCCATTAGGTTTCAATAGGAGTATTTCATGTGCCCGTTTATGTTATAGTATTCAAAATCATCTTGAAGTTAACAACTATAAAGCTGCAATTTAAACAATATAAAGCTAAGGTATTGAAATTATATTATATGTTAAGTTGTCACTTTAGAAACTTCACCACACTTTTTAACTTTTAAGGAGTTCAGTCATCGTTACTTTATAAATAAGTATAGTGTGTATGCACATTTACATTTTTAAAGAAGATAACGCTTAAGCTATCGGTAATCCCCCCCGGGGGTTGGCAACCCTACCGATATGCTGCGCTTTAATTCTATTAGAACGGTCATCTGCGATGCGTTCGGCGACATGCCATTCGCCTTCTTTTTCAGCATCCGGTAAATCACCTGAATTCCCAAAACTGCCTGAGACTGTTTGAATGTAATTGTATGATTTATGAAGAAGCCCTTTTGTATTAAAATCAAAGGGTTATCCAAACTAACTTCATTAATAGACAGTGAAGCATGACGAAAATGTTTTATTTCACGGATCCAATGTGAGGAATCGCCAAAACTGCGATTGCAGCGGCATTCCTTTGAAAAATATACAGCGGAGATAGCAAGCCACTATCGCATCGGGACTTCCATATAATTTGATAATTTTACGATAATCAAATCTATATTTTAAGCATGACTTTTGAATTTACGGTGCAGACGGGGTTTAATTTCGTGGAGCGCTTTGGTGACTACTTTAATATCCCTGTTTTTAACAATGAACTAAAGATCCCGCCGCATATGGGAGAAGGTCGCATTAAGATGGTTGATGTAGCGCCCGGCTTTAAATTTGTCCTGCACCATTATACTTTGAAAGAGGAATTTCATTTAAAGCGGAATTCTCCTGTTGAAACCGGTGATCTGATCTCTATTGTATTCAACAGCAATGAGCTACCAGCGGGATCTGCTGTTGACCGGGAAACGGCTGTCGAATTTTTAAAGAAGAACGGGTCGTCGATCCAGGTGGCCTCCACCGCTATATCCACTGAAACTATTTTCCCCGCAAATGCTGAGATCTATTTTGGTGTGATCGGCATCAGCAGGCAGCTGCTTGCTGATCTCCTGCGGGTAGATCAGGTCAACGGGCCATTAGAAACCATTTTGCATGGTGATAGCCTGTTCTTCTATCACGAGAAGATGCACCCCGAAGTGGCAAGGGTTTTAAAGCTTATTTCTGAAATCAATGAACAAAAAAAATTGAGCAACCTTTTTTATAGCATCAAGGCGCATGAAATGATCTACCTGCTATTTGACAAGTTGCTGGACAGGGAAAGTGAAAAACAAAGCCCGGTTAACAAAGCTGATATTGATAAATTATACTTGATCAGGACTGCTGTGCTGGCTGATCTGGGTCAGCCGCCCCATTTGAGCGAACTTGCGATCAAGGCCGGTATGAGTGAAACAAAAATGAAGCATCTATTTAAGCAGACTTTTGGCGATACGATTTATAACTTTTACCAGAATGAACGAATGCAGGAAGCGGGCTTTTTATTAAAACATGCGGGTTACTCCGTTTCTGAGGCTGGCTACCGGCTGGGTTTTTCAAACCTCAGCCATTTCTCAAGACTTTTCGAAAAACACTTTGGAGCCACTCCTAAAAAGTACACGATCGCCGGATAGGACTATTTTTCGGGCCTGGGGCGCTATTTAAAATTCCATCTCCTGGCGACCTTTGACGTATCATTTAAACATAAAACAAACGATATGAAAAAGTTACTCATGCCCTACAATAGCCAGGCCCTGAATTTGAAGAATCATTTAGTGATGGCTCCCATGACCCGCAGCCGTGCCATTAACAACTTACCTAACGCCCTGATGGCCGAATATTATAGCCAGCGCCGCGGAGCTGGACTAATTATCACCGAAGGAACTGCACCTGCGCCGGAAGGCTTGGGTTACGCCCGTATCCCCGGCATATTTTGCAGTGAACAAATTGAAGGCTGGAAACTAACCACTTCGGCCGTTCACCAAAATGATACTAAAATATTTTTACAACTGATGCACACTGGTCGTATCGGCCACCAGGCTAACCTGCCGGATGGTGTGCAAGTTGTCGGCGTATCTGGTATACCGGCAGCCGGACAAATGCATACCGACAGCGCAGGGATGCAGGATTATCCGGTTCCTGTAGTTTTATCAAGCGAAGGCATCAACGACGTGGCCGGCGAATATGTTAAAGCCGCAAAAAATGCGATAGAAGCGGGCTTTGACGGTGTCGAGCTGCATGCGGCCAATGGCTACCTGATCGAGCAGTTCCTTAACCCCAACATTAATGACCGGACAGACAATTATGGCGGAAGCATAGAGAACCGGGCCAGGTTTGCCATCGAAGTTGCACAACAAGTAGCAGATGCGATTGGCAAAGAAAAGGTGGGGGTAAGGATTTCCCCTAACTCCACCCTCGGCGACCTGCAAGCCTATGATGCCGATACCACCGCGGAAACTTATATATATTTAAGCAGGGAGTTTAACCGGATCGGCCTGGCTTATATCCATATCAGCCTCAGCCCGCAGTTGCCTGTACAGACATTAAATGCTATCCGTGCAGAATTCGAAGGGACGTTGATCTACTGTAATACTTTTACAGCTGAAAAAGCTGAGGCCGAACTGGAAAAAGGCGACGCAGACCTGATTGCTTTTGGACGCGCATTCCTGGCCAATCCTGACCTGGAGCAACGTATCATCAATGGCTCGGCGCTAAATGCACCTGACTTTACCACCCTTTACACACCAGGCGCTGAAGGTTATACAGATTATCCGGTTTTATTTAATTAACACAAATAACATTTCGAAATGAAAAAGATAATTTATAATCAATTCGGCGATGCCGATGTATTGGAAATGGCTGATGTAGCTATGCCTGTAGTTAGCGAAAAGACAATCTTAATTAAGGTCAAAGCTGTGTCCATCAACCCCCTGGACTGGAAGGTCCGAAACGGTGAAATGAAATTAATGTCCGGCAGTAAATTCCCGAGAGGCATTGGCATTGATTTTTCAGGGGTTGTTGAGGCCACAGGCAGCTCAATTACCCTATACAAAAAAGGTGACGAGGTATTTGGTCTGCTTGACGTTTTTAAGGGGGCGGCTCTGGCAGAATACATCATTGCGGAGGAAAAAGATATCGCAATTAAACCTAAGGGTATTTCCTTTGAACAAGCCGCGGCCGCACCGGTTGTAGGTTCCGCGGCACTTCAGATATTTAATAGTTTACTAAATATTCAAAAAGGATCGGAAGTTTTGATCAACGGTGCTTCCGGAGGGATTGGCATGTTCGCCATACAGCTTGCCAAGATGAAAGGGGCCATGGTTACTGCCGTTGTAAGTAATAACGGATTAAAGGCAGCAAAAGATTGGGGCAGCGATTTCATTATCAACTACCGCGAGGAAAATGTGCTGGAAGCCGGCAAGCTATATGACGTTGTTATCGATCTGTCTAATCAAATGTCTTATCGTTCGGCAAAAAAGATCATGAAGGCCTCCTCCGTTTATATACATACCGCTCCCGGACCAAAAGAGATCATCAGTTCATTTTTCATCAGCTTGTTTTCAGCAAAAAAATATAAGGTACTGATGCTTAAACCTTCGCCAGCTTATTTGAAAACACTGGGAACATATATGGAGCAGGGTTTATCCGTAGTAGTTAGTAGAGCGTATCCCCTCCATTCATTCAAAGCTGCTTACATCGAAGCGCCTGAAGCGCATATCGTCGGAAAAGCCGCGATTATGATTGACTGACTAAAAAAAGCCTCAAATCTCACGATTCGAGGCTTTTCAATTGGTCTAAACATGAATCATGCTATAACACTGGGTGGGAAAGAGAGAAAACAGTTCAGATGAATGATAAAGTGTAATGTATTTCCAAATGGCGTATGGTGATTAATAAAGGCGAAGAAACTCGGTTTAATCACAGAACCGGGCTTCCCGCTCAAAAAATCATCAATCTTTAACGTTGTTATTTAAATATTCTTGTTGCTTTTGCGAAGTCAATATAAATGTATTTCCCTAATAATGAACGCTGCAAGATTAGCTTATAACTTCCCCATTGCGTATCTATATTGGTTTGCAAGGTCTCTGCTTTCACGCTCGTTGGCGCTGTGGCCGGTGCCTTTTCTGTAAGCATTTCATATACGACCCGGCCATCCATTTGAAGTGGTACAGGTATGTTTTCCAAATGCAATATGGTAGGTGTGATATCCACATTAGAGGTAGGCAACTCACTCTCGTAATTTTTCTTAAAGCTTGGACCCGAGGCAATCAGCGCGATATGTACTTCGTACGGACTAAACCCGCCATGGCCCGCAACACCACCCGACAAACTTGTACCTGCGTAACCAAAACTGTTTTTATCATCATTCCAATCCTCATCAATCAATATATCCGCCGCACGGGTTGGATGGTCCCAGTGTATCGCTTTAAAGGATAGCGTTCCGTCAACCCAGCCCTTCACATCGTTTTCTTTGGCACCTTTGGTAAATACCGGGCCTACGGCTTCCATTTGTTGCAGTGCTGCCACAATTTTCCTGATCAGTTCCGGATCATGATCTTTAACATAAATGGCACCTTCTGCTATTACTACATCATCAGATAAGGGCGCTTTTTTCAAGCCCTTATCAATTAAAATTGAAACGACATTTTGTTTGCCCGTATGCGTTACAAAGCCATGATCTGTGGAAACAATAATGTTATAGGTCTCCTCCAGGTGGTTACTTTTCAGATATTCGACTATACGGCCAAATTCGTGGTCAACAGATTTTATAGCGGCCATAGACGATGCGGCGCCAATGCCATCGGCATGCGCGGTCCCATCAGGGTCTGAGAACCAAATTGCACTTACCGCAGGACCATCTGCGGCAAAACCAAATTTTATCAAAGCATCCGTAACCCATTTGTGCTGCAAGGTATTTGGTTTTTCGTGCTTAGGTACTGCGCCGATAGCATCAATCACGGTGCTTTTGAATGACTCGGGCAATATCATAGATGGGTTTATGATTGCCCCGCCACTAATGGTATGGTTTTGCAATAGTGCCTGGCCGGTAGAACCTGAACTAAAAACCATCATATGTTTACCCGCTGCCTGTAAAACTTCCCCAAGGGTTATGGTAGTTAATAAGTGCCCGTTTGTTGCCTTACTTATTAAATTTAAGTCGGCTGCCTCACCTGTGTTCATCCCTTTTACAGGATTTACTTCGGGGAAGTAAACGGTATTGCCCATTATGCCCGTTTTAGCCGGGTAACTTCCGGAAGAGTAAGCTGATGAATTTACACGCGTTACCGTTGGATAAACGCTATGGTGTTTTTTACCATATGCGCCCTGCTTGCTAAAAGCATACAGGTTGGGCATGGCATCGGGCGTTATGTAATCCGGCCTTAAGCCATCAAAAAAAACGATCAGTGTTTTTAATTCTTTAGGTCCGGGCTGACTCTGCGCGTTTGCAGCAATTGCAATAATCATTACAAGAGCGGACAGTATTTTAATTGCTTTTTTTAACATGATATAGCTGTTTAATTTTTTTTTGTTATCTATTTAATTATTTATCCCACCAAACTTTAATATTGCTGTTATCCCCCCCCATGCCAGCTACCGCAGCAGCTAAGTTGGTTGGATTTAATGATTGCAGGTAGGTTGGATACGGAATACGGCTGGGAAATTGATTCTCGGCCGGGATACCTGTCCCGCGCGGTAATACCGGGTAGCCGGTACGCCTTTTTTCAAACCAGGCCTGGTAATCATTAAAGAAATAAGCATAATACTTTTGCAGCATAATTTGCTGCAGGCGGCTATCCACACCCGCCGATTCATCGTAGCTTACACCGGCCTGTTGTAAATATCCGGCAGGTAAACTAACGCCCCACTGTACCATGGATGCGGTGATCCCGTTTTCGTAGTGCGACTTAGCAGTACTGCCCGTATTGAACCCCTTTAAGGCCAGTTCTGCTTTAATGAATTCTTCTTCGGCATAGGTGATCATCACCCCGGTTATAGCCGATGTTTTAAGCCCATCGGTATAACTCGAATTTTTACCTACTACGTATTCGGTAGTAGTTGGATAACCGCTTTCAATTCCCTGGTAAACATTTTGCCCGTTAACCGGCACGGTCAAAGCCCATACGGCACGGCGCGGATCATTCCAGGCGTTAAGATGGTCAATAAAAAATTTGGTATAATAGGTACCATCCCTCCAGTCCAGCTGCCTGGCAGTATAGTAAGGGTTAAAGTATGGGTTTACATTAGGGAATTTATAGATCCCTTCATCGGCGTTGGAAGTAAATACCGGGTATTTTGCCGGATCAGTCAATATAGATCTGATCTGATCGCTTACATTCAGCTCGCCATCACGTTTAAGCAAACGCAACAATAAGCGCAGGCGCAGGGTATTGCAAAACTTTTTCCAGCGTTGTATCCCAATGTTTTTCCCGCCTGTTAAAGCATTTGACGGATATAGACCATCGCCGCCGTAAGTAAGCGCTTTGCTATCATCAAACAGATCATTAGCGGTTACCAGATCTTTCAGTATTTGTGGGTAAATGTCTTTTTGCGCATCAAATTTGGGCTGAAAATTACCTTCCGGGGCTTTCATGGCATCAGCGTATGGGACGTCACCATACAGGTCTGTCAGTATCGAATAAGCCCAGCATTTATAAACCAGGCCGATAGCTTTATAATTGGGTTCTTTTACCCGTTCGGCACTTTTAATGATCACGTCTATATCAGCCAGATAGGTATAAAAGCTGTTCCATACACCGGTGCCGGGTGTGATCACGTAACGGTGCACACCGCCGCCGCTGCTGCTGCGCGGCGCATCAACCTGCATGAGCTCGTGGGTAAACCCACGGGCGGCGCTGATGCTGCTGCTTACAATACGATATTCCATTTGCCCAAGCACGACCCCGGGGTTTACATCCTTGGGGCGGTTAGGATCGGTATTGATCTGCTCAAAGTTCTTCGTACACGATACAGAAAAACAGCTGAACAAAATGATGAATAGATATATTTTTTTCATGGTGTTAGTTGAATTATAATTTGAAAGTTAGGTTAACGCCAATGGTACGGGGCGACGGGAACTGCATCAGTTCGACTCCGGGCGTTAATGTTCCACTATTTAAGTTTCCGCCTTCGGGGTCAAACCCTGGATATTTGGTAATATCAAAAAGGTCGCGCCCGTAAATGGCCACACTGGTTTGTTTGAAACCGGCCCGGGTAAGAAATCCCAGATCAAGGTTAAATTCAACCCGTGCCTCCCTCAGCTTTAAATAACTGGTATCAAATATGTTATTTTCGGCATTGTTAATAGCATAATAGTTCTCGTAATAGGAACTTGCCTGCACGCTCACCGTATTTGGCCTGTAAACACCATCGGCACCAAGCACAACGCCATCGCCGATAATGCCATTATCGCGGCCCGGTAACGTAACCTTGGTTTTACCCAGGGTATTGTTTTTATGGTTGGTTTGTGAGAACATCTTACCACCATGCTGATAATCAAACTGGAAGCTGAACCTTATCTTTCGAACGCTAAACTCGTTTACCAGCCCTGCTTTCCAATCGGGGAAAGCGTTGCCCAGTTTTTTTGCTACCGGATCTAGCGGTGCAGGCAGCCCTGTTGAGTTATAAATAACTTTTCCATCGGGCGAGCGTTGGAACCCTAAGCCGTAAAGATCGCCCATCCGGCCACCAACCCTGGCTTCGATGGTTACGTTACCATCATGGCTGTAAATTACCTGACTGGTTAAGCCACTGGTTAATTCCCGTACATAGCTCCTGTTGGCACTCCAGTTCAGGGTGGTGTTCCACCTAAAATCCGGCTTGGCTATTGGTGTGCCTTTCAACTGTACTTCCACCCCCTTGCTTTCAATTAAACCCGCGTTTACAAGCGCACTGGCATTACCCGATGTTGGGTCGAGCGGGATAGCTAAGATCTGGTTCCGGCTATTGTTTTGGTAAATAGCGATATCGGTAGATAACCTGTTGTCGAAAAGCCTTAGGTCTAAACCGGCTTCATAACTGGAAGTGATCTCTGGTTTAAGCGCCGCATTATACAGCGTTGTCGCATTTGTGAAACTATTGCTGTAAATTTTATCGTAATATTTTGATGTTTGATAAGGACGGGTATCGTTACCTACCTGCGCATAAGATAACCTTAGCTTGGCAAATGAAATTTGCCTTGGTAAGGTAAACATATCGCCTAAAGAGAAACTGGTACTAACCGATGGGTAAAAGAAAGAATTGTTTTGATAAGGCAGGGTACTGCTCCAATCGTTACGGCCTGTCAGGTCCAGGAATATAGCATCGTTATATGACCATTGTGTAGCTGCGTACATACTGTTTACCGCTTTCTTGGTACGCAGCGGGTCGGCCACCGCCGGGTCAAGGCTGTTTGATAGTTGATAGATACCGGGTTGTGCTAATTGATCAGCATAGATCCCTGCAAAGTTGTAGTTTTGGATCAGTGCATTGGCACCGGCATTAACGGAGTATTTAATGCGGCTGCCGATCTTGTCCTTGTAGGTTAACAACAGATCGTTATTCGCCTCGTAGCTATAAACATTTTCTTCGCGGTAACTGCCTTTGGGGTATTTGGTTATACTGTAAGGCCTTTGCTGGGAACGAAACTCGCTGGACATATCCACACTGGTACGCAGCATCAGTTCCAGCTTACTGGTAAATTGGTAGTTGGCAGAGGCGGTACCAATAAAACCGTTTTTAGATAGTTTGTTTAAATCCTCATATATATCAATATATGGATTATCCGGCCCCGGGTTGAACGGATTTTTTTGCTGAACGCCGGTTAAGCCCGGCTGCCAGTAAGGCTTAAACCAGTTATGATTAATATTTGGCGCCGTGCCGATAGCCAGAAAGTACATCAGGGTTTGGTTGTTGTACCCGGCAGAAGGAAGATTGTCACTGCTTTTATTAGTATAATTAGCCTTGGCGCTGATCTTCAGTTTATCAGTTATTTTATGACTGACGGAAAGTGCCACAGACGAGCGTTCGAAACCTGTATTGGGGATGATCCATTTATTATCTAAATGCGACAGCGATAACCTGGCCGAGCTTTTATCATTCCCTCCTTCTATGGAAAGGTTGTTGGTCAGTGTTGTACCGGTTTGGAAAAATCCTTTAACATAATCAGGATAAGCGACCCAGGGGGTTCGTACTGTAGCTTTGTTATCAGGCGTGTTAGGGTCATATTGGAAGTATGACTGCCCATTAAATTTAGGCCCCCAGGCCCTGCCCGCCGCGGCGTTTGTACTGGTATTAATGCCATCGGGGCTGTCACCATAAGAATAATAGGCAGTTGTTCTCCCCTCGCCATATTCAAACTGGTAATCGGGCCAGCGGTTAACCTGGTCAATGCTCATATTAACATTATAGGTAATACCCAACCCGCCATCTTTTCGGGAACCGCTTTTTGTGGTAATAATTAAAGCGCCACCGGCAGCCCTGCTACCATATAGGGCTGTTGCACCCGGGCCTTTCAGTACGGTAATGCTTTCAATATCATCCGGATTAATATCTGAAACATCAGACCCGAAATCAACCGGGCTATCTGTTGCTAAATGCGCCTTGAAACCGGTACCGGTAATTTTGCTGTTTACCGGTACGCCATCCAATACGATCAATGCCTGGTTATTATCCAGGTTGAGCGAATTTTCGCCCCTTAACGTGATGCGGGATGAACCGATGGGGCCCGAACCCGTACCCTGTATGTTTAAACCGGCTACTTTACCTGACAGTGAATTCACCCAATTATTGGTTTTAGCGTCCTCAACTGATCTCCCTTTGAGGGTTTGCGCGGCATAACCTAATGACTTTTCTTCGCGTCTGATACCTAGGGCGGTAACAACTACATCATTCAGCTGCGTGGCATCGGGAAGCAGGCTAACATTAACTGTTCTTTTCCCGTCAACTACCAGTTCGGTTTTCTTATACCCGATAAAAGAAAACACCAGTACCTGCCCTTGCTCAACGCTCATGCTGTAATTACCTGAGTTATCAGAAACGGTACCCAGGGCGGTCCCTTTAACGCCAATGGAAACGCCCGGTAAAGGAACACCTTTCTCATCTGTTACCTTACCTGATATGTTAAAAGGCACCTTTGAAGTTTCAACAGCGACCTCTTTCTTACTGATCACTACTGTATTATCAACTATAGTATACCTAAACGGCTGATCTTTTAAGATGATCATCAGGGCTTGCTCAAGCGTAGCATCGTGGATATAAACGCTTATGTGCTGTACCTTTTTTATCAGTTTATTATCATAAAAAATGCTTCGTCCGCTCTGCTCTCTAATACTGGTAAGTACCTTACCTAACGAAGTGTTTTGGGCCTTAATGGTAATTCGCTGTGCGGCCACCTTTGCGGAGACCTGGAAACAGGCGATGGTGATTAATATGAAAGTTAATTTCATGACCAGGAAAATTTTGGAATAAGGAAAAACTTCCCTTGCAGGACATTTCCTGTTTTGGTTGAATTGCATACTTTTGCATGGTTTGGAGTTAATAAAATTCTGTTGTTCGGATGTTTTGTTTACCCAGGCTTTATAACCGGTAGTGTTCGAGCACTCCCGGTTTTTTTATGGGTTCGGGTTTTACTGTTCTGTTTTCATACTTTATTTGATATTATGATTGTTTAATTATTTAGGGTTGGATATAAAGATTTTTGCCATTGATCGTAAAGTGGATGCCGCTTACCGCTAAAATTTCAAGGACGCTGGAGAGTTTAGCGCTCCTTTTTATCTGACCAACAAATTCGTGTTCGCCTACGTTGCCTTTGTAAATAATATTCACATCGTACCATCGCGCAAGCTGGCGCATGAGCGAGGGCAGATCGGCATCGTTAAAAACGAAATTTCCATTTTTCCAGGCCACGGCAGCATCTGCATCGTTGCCGTTAATAATGGTGATCTGATGATCATCCACATCGGCTTGCTGGCCGGGGGTTAATATTTTACTGCTGTTGTTTGCCGAAACTTGTATGCTTCCTTCTAATAAAGTGGTTCTTGTTTTATTTTCATCATCATAAGCATTAATGTTGAAATGGGTTCCCAGCACCTTTACGTTTTGCCCGTTACTGTTTACTACAAAGGGCATTTTCTTATTTTTAGCTACTTCAAAATATACCTCACCGGTGATACTTACATTGCGTTCATGCGCTTTAAACACGGTTGGAAAAGTGATAGAGGAAACGGAATTAAGCCAAACTTTTGACCCGTCCGGCAGGGTAACTGCATACTGCCCGCCTTTGGGGGTACTGATCGTATTATAGGTAATTTCCTGTGGGGCAGCATTGTCCCCCGGGTTAGCATTATTATCCAGCGCCTGGTATATTAAGTGCCCGCCCTTTGCTTTTTCAATCTGGGTAGAGCCCTGTTGCGCAATAGTACCCGTACCCAACGTGCCCAAAATTATTTTTTTACCGTTGGCTAATGTTAAAATAGCCTTGTCACTGCCCGGGACCGCATCATTTTTTGCTGCCTGTGAGTTCCCGATCTGTTCTTTTTTATTCCACTTATGGATATAGAAAGATGCGGCAATAAACGTAAATAATAAGATAGCAGCTGCATATTTAAACCATACAGATAATCTGTAATTTCTTTTTATAACGGTACTGGTTCTTTCTTCCTCATCAGGGTTAATGTCTGCTTCTGCATTTAACACGCTGCACAATGAAGCATCCAGTTTACCCTCTTTTACTAAATGAGCAAAAATTTCTAACTCATCATCGGAGGCTGTTCCGTCAAGGTATCTTTTTACTAATTGCTGATAGTACTGTTCGTCCATTATGATGGCTTTTAGTACTAAGACGGTAAAACTTTAAGGTAGGGTAGCAAAAAAAGATAACTTAATAATCACTTAACACAGGGATGATTTAGGCCCCGAAAATACAGGCCAGCAGCAGGGCCAATGAGATGCCCAGGTCTTTTTTTACAGAACTGCCGATCATTTTCATGGAAAGCACCATGTGGTTTTTTACGGCATTACGGGATATGCCCAAAACATCGGCCACTTCTTCGTAAGATTTACCCTGTTCGCGGCATAAAGAAAATATATCCCTGGTGCGTTCTGGTAAGGTAGCCAAAATACGGTCTAAAAAAGCACGGTATTCCTTATCAAGTAAATCCTCGTCGGTGATATTACGCTGTGCTACAAAATGGTGTATGATTTCGCTCATAGCCACTTCCGAACGAAATGCAGCCTTTAAACTATCTAATGCACGGTTACGCGCAGTTACAAATAAATAAGCTTTGAATGATTTTACCGGACGAAGCTTGTTGCGGTTTGTCCAGATCAGTATAAACACCTCCTGAGTAATATCCTCCGAAAGCTCAGCAGATTTTAATATTTTTACTACAAATCGCTGCACCGCAACAGCATATTTATGATAGATAGTAGTGAATGCCCGGTAATTACCATCAATAAGCTGTTCCAGCAATTCTGCATCTGTGCGAAGTTCCCCCTCTGTCATAAGCAACCTGAATACCATTTGACTTCCGCAAAAGAACAACACTTATATTACCTAAATATTAACACTATATCAAAATGAACGAACATGGCCTCCTGCAAGACGCGTTTATCTATTTATCAAGTTGCTAATCAAAGTAAATTATCCGCCAGGAAATTGATAACACTATTTTTCTAAATAATCGACCGTAAATTTCACCCAATCCTTTACAGATCTATCTATAAAGATATCCGGTTGTAGGCCTATATTGTCAATAGGAAAATCGGGAAGCCTTAACGATCGGTATGTTGGCAATAACAATTGATAATTGCCGCATCCAAATTCAAAAAATCTTGCATCGGCATAATCAAGACCACCTGCTGTCGGGATGCCTAAAATTTTCACTTTCTTACTTTGCTTTGCAATGAGCGTTAAGTCTTCTGCTGCACTCCCGACATTTCCATTGGTGAGTATAGCAATTTGTCGGGGACTTTTGGGTGCTAGTTTGATGGTGTCGATAATAACACTATCCCCAGCCAAATTTACAAACTTGCCTAAGTTTGATTTTAATTTGTCAACGTACCTTTGCGCTTTTGCAATATCATCTCTATTCTTAATGCTGTCGGTTTTTAAAGTTTGGAGCCATTTTTCATAAGCTGTAATGGTGGTCTGAGTAGCTAAATGTTCAACACCAATCATCCGTCTCGACGGATTCGTTAAAATATATGGCAAAAGTTTTTGATAAGCATTGCCGGTCCCCCCGCCATTGTCTCTTAGATCAATAATTAAGTTTTCGCTGTTTTCTAATAAATCCTGATTCTTTTCAATTAATTTTTCAATCGTTTCCACAAAAACACTGCTAAAGTTTTGCAATTTCAATATGGAAGTTTTTTCAGTAAGACGTTTAAAATAGAACCCGTTCATTTCATTGATCTGTTCATCTATCTGCTCTTCATTTAAAGTTGATGCAGGTAGCTTTCTGATAAAAGCTAACCTGAGCTCGTTGAAATACAAAAGACTATTATCGTTTATTTTGTAGGATCCGCGTTGAACGGAGTGATCTTGGGAGTAATACTCATATTTTCCGCTTTTGAACAAGCGGAACTTGACTTCGTTTTGCTTCCAATATTTGGGGTCAGCTTTTATAATAAAGCCAACATAGTCATCGTTGGCCAATTTTTTTAATCCGATTTCATAATGCTCGCTTTTCCATACGCCTTCGATTCCTTCTTTAAATTTTGATGCATTCCGTATAAATCTTGGAATGTTGATGTCGAATATTGGATTTCGAATGGCTTCATTTTTATTTTTTATAGTTTGTACCGTATCTTTCGGAAGAATCCAGATATGAAAGTCCTTGAAAATACCAACATAACGTTCCAGTATCTTTATACATCCTGAGTCACTGGATAATTTGGATGCTGATAACATTTCTTGCTTTAGGTCATTATAGGTCCTCTTGTCTTGCGTTTTCTCTTTGAATCCCGGATAATCGCTTTCAATTTTTGCGATTAGGTTATTTAATGCCAGATTACAATTACAGTGTTGTTGTCCGAATGATGAGCTTGCCCAAAATAAAAGAACTAAAAACAATAAATTTTTCATACTAAAATCGATAAATTATTTCACAAAAATACCTATCGGGTTAGTGTCGGAATTGTAAAAATCGTTCAAGCTTATTTATCGTTGTAAATCCAAACTAGGGCATCTTGTTGTATGCATGCCTTATCAAACAACTGTTTTGGAGAATATCCTGAAAATGATTTGATTTCATGGATAAAGTGCGCCTGGTCATAAAATTGGCTGGAGAAAGCAATACCTGTCAGGGTGTTATTGTTTTTGTTTTTGTTGAGGATCTCGTTTAGTGCATACCGAAATCGTATTGTTTTTAAAAATGATTTAGGATTTTGACCCAAATGATTTTTAAATAATCGAAATAAGGAGGGTGTACTAATTTCAAGTTTTTTAGCCAGGCTTTCGATAGCTAAGTCATCATGATTATATTCTGAAATGATTTGAAAAGCTTCTTTAATTTTATCCGGCACCTTAAATTTCAAGTTTTTCAGTAGTATTTGTTCCAGTTTCTCAGCTCTCTGTGGAAATTCATTTTCTTCAAATATTCTTTCTAGTATATAATCATCTTTGGGTGTGAAAATATCGAATACATGATCAGACTTCATAAATCATCGTAAGATTCATGAGTGAAAGCCCTCAGTGCAGCAGGATAAAAAATAATACAGACCTGATCGAGATCAGCATTTATATTGACATTAAATGGCCTTTTGTGAAATCCATAAAGCCTGCTTGAAAAAAGGGAATTTCCTTTTGTTATTACGCATTCATTGTAGTTTGGCACATTATTGTAATGAATATGGTTTTCTTTATAAATCGCAAGACAAATATTGTTATTGGGGAAGGTGGAGTAGTTTAAAAGATTATCATCAGACTTCTTTAAAAATAAAAAATATTCAATATGTTTTTTTAATATTTCGTTTTGAGGTTTGACGATTACTGTCTTCATATTTATTTCTTATCCCCGAATTGAGCTGCAGGAAGAGATAGGGCCTGGCTTTTTGGCAGTTTGGAAATGCTTAGCCTAGTACTGCTGCCGGGTAAAGTTACAAAATATAAGTATGATCTGAATCTTCGATACCGACCATGATAGTTGACGCTGTCGATAACCAATCCAGTTAAGATTAATAAACATCCTGAACATTTTTTGCAATTTTTACGCTGCACACTAACTCGCTCATCGTATTATTTGACGCTAAATGTTTGATACTAAGGCGATCTTGAATGGATTCCAATATTAGGACGCTGAGACTGAAATTACGGACTATTGGAAATTTTGAACTTGGGTACTCTTCTACTTTTGGGTAGTCACGTAAGACAACACGTTCTTAAGAATTAATCCAATATCGTTATACCACTAAAAACCAAACGTTTTATGAAAAAGTTATTAGGCTGTTTATTAATTGTTTGCGCATTAACGTCGTGTAGTAAGGAATCCAGTAGGACCGCAGCCCCCGCAAAGCTCGCAACTACTGGGAATATGACACCTAAAAAGGTCACGAACGCCACCCTTTCCTTCAGCGGCTACACATGGACGGTAAAAGACTTCGGGGCGGAGGTGGCGGGGCCGGGGCCAAACATCTGGAAAACGGCTAACGCATTCGTGGACGCTAACGGTTATCTGCACTTGAAACTGACTAAAAATGCGACTACTGGTGTATGGGAATGCGCAGAGGTGACCAGTCTGCAAAGTTTCGGATATGGCACTTATCAATGGAAGGTTGAGGGGCCTGTCAATAGCTTGGATAAATATATTGTACTGGGTCTTTTTAACTATTCTGGTGCTAATGAGCGTGATGAAATGGATATTGAGTACGCTAAATGGGGAGTCGCTACGAATGCTTGGGCAAACTATACCGTTTACCCCAAACAGACCGACGGGCCTGCAAACTTTCATATGGCCTCGACCTTCACAATGGGCGGAACCTATACCACTAACCGGTTCAAGCGTACTGCATCATCCGTGGTTTTTAAAACCCTTAACGGGTTTTATGACGATGATACAAACCTGGCTTATACAACGACATGTTCTTCGCCTCCAAACTCGATCAGTACATTAAGCATGCCTGTACACATGAATCTGTGGCTGTTTCAAGGTCATGCACCAGCCAGTAACAACACAGTTGAGATAATCATTCACGAATTTAAGTTTACACCCTTATAAAATATATTTGATTAGTTAGATTGAGACCGGCATTGCAATAGCAGTCGGTTTTTTTTTAACATACTTCCCATGTCTTCATTTTGATCAATACGCTCTGGGTGCGGTTCCAAAATTGCTTGATAAACAATTTAGAGAAATAGGAAGGTGAATTGCCATTTTTTGGGAGCTGACGGGTTATATAGCTGAACACCGTTTTGCGGAAATGCCCAAACAAGTAATGGGATCGATGTTTCTTTGCTGGCTGATTGATACCTTATTCCGAACGCCGCAGGACGATGATGACTGGGCCGGGCAATATTAAACACACGAGGCTGTCTCAAAAGGGCAGCCTCGTGTGTTTAAGGCCGGTATGCTGTCATTTTTTTAAAATTTAGCGTCCGGCGGCAAGGCGCGGCGCCGCTAATGTTGACCGATCTTATTTGTCAGTTCGTTCATTAGCTTATGATCTGATAGTCTATTAATTTATCCGTTTACAACTTCACCACCGTTAACATGAATGACTTGCCCGGTGATAAAAGATGCGTCATCCGACGCCAGGAATACGTAGGCCGGCCCAAGTTCAGCAGGCTGGCCCGCGCGTTTCATCGCAGTTTCGCTGCCGAAGCTTTTGATCTTTTCTTCATCAAAAGTGGCGACGATCAATGGCGTCCAGACTGGCCCCGGTGCAACGGCGTTGACCCTGATCCCTTTTTCTGCCAGGTTGGTGGCCAGCGACCGGGTAAAACTGGTGATCGCCCCTTTAGTGGATGAATAGTCGATCAGGTTAGGTGAAGAACGGTAAGCGGTTACTGAGGTGGTGTTGATGATACAATCGCCCTCGTTCAGGTATGCTAAAGCCTCATTTGCGAAATGGAAATAAGCAAAGATATTGGTGCGAAAAGTATCATCCAGTTGCTGCTCATCGATCGCCCTCGGATTTTTCTGAGGAAACTGCATTCCTGCGTTATTAACCAGGATATTCAATTTACCCAATGTTGAAACGGTACGCCCGACAGCTTTTTTACAAAACGCTGCTCTTTTGACATCTCCTTTCAGTAACAGGCATTTCCGACCTTCCGCTTCCACCAGTCGTTTGGTTTCTTTAGCGTCGATATCTTCGTCCAGGTACACGATCGCTATATCCGCACCCTCACGTGCGAAATGCACGCTGACTGCCCGTCCGATACCGGAGTCCCCCCCGGTAACCAGGGCCACCTTATCTGATAGTTTCCCGGATCCGGTGTAACTGCTTTTAATAAATTCAGGAGCCGGATCCATTTTTGCCTCTATGCCCGGCTGTCTGTTTTGTTTCGCTGGTGTTTTCATAATGATGCCTAATTTTCGATCTTAACCGGTTCGGTATTTGCAGTTTCCTTGCGTTGCTCCCAGGGTTTCAGTACGACTTTTACGCAGTCCTCTTCTTTTTTGTCGAAGATCTCATAGCCATGGGTAACTTCGCTAAGCGGCAACGTGTGGGTGATAATATCGTCCAGCACTACCTTTTCGGTTTTAACCAGTTCGATCAGGTGGTCGATATAATTCAGTACCGGGGCCTGGCCCATCTTTAGCGTGATGCCTTTATCGAAAACACGGTGCAGCGGGAAATTATCATAGGTGGAACCATAAACGCCCATAATAGAAACCGTGCCCATACGCCGCACGGCTTTGAAAGCCATATCCAGCACCTTCATACTGCCAACCTCGAAATTGAACAGCGCTTTGGCCTTATCTAAAATATCGCGCTCGGGTTCAAAACCCACGGCATCGACGCAAACGTCGGCACCGCGGCCGCCGGTCATTTCACGGATGGCTTCCACCACGTCCACTTCATGCGGGTTGAGGGTATCTACTTTATTGACCGCTTTAGCCTTTTGGAGGCGGTAATTCAGTGGGTCTATAGCAATGACGCGGCTTGCGCCATTGATCCAGGCTGCTTTCTGCGCCATCAGGCCCACAGGGCCTGAACCAAAGATGGCTACGACTTCGCCTCCCTTTAGTTGCGCCCAGTCAATCGCAGACCAGCCGGTGGGAAAGATATCGGTCAGAAATAATACCTGCTCGTCGGTCATGTTATCAGGCACTACCCTTGGACTGATATCGGCATAAGGCACGCGGACATATTCGGCCTGCCCGCCAGAGTAACCACCATACAGATCGGTATAGCCGAACAGGGCAGCGCCTTTTTGATCGGCCATGTCACCGTTGGGCCCGTAATGCTTGTAATTGGAATTCTCGCAGGCCGGTGAAGCATCATGCTGGCAAAAAAAGCAATGCCCGCAGGAGATCGGGAAAGGAACCACCACCCGGTCTCCTTTCTTCAGGTTTTTAACGCCTTTGCCAACCTCCTCTACGATGCCCATAAATTCATGCCCCATAACCATAGGCTTGGGCTGCGGCACACCGCCGCTCAGGATATGCAGGTCGGAACCGCAGATCGCGGTCGACGTTACTTTTAGAATGACATCGGTGTCCTGTTCGAGACGCGGGTCTTCGACGGTATCATAACGGATGTCACCTGGTTTGTGGAATACTGCTGCTTTCATAAGTAGATTTAATTAGTGATGTCTTCAATTAACTTGAAAGAAATTTTTTTGTTTAATAATATTCAAAAAAATGAATGCGCTGGTGGTTGGCGCCGGAATCACCGGGCTGCTTGCGGTAGCCATCTGGAAAGCGCCTTTAGAATACACCAGCTGCCGCCTGCGCTGCGTTTTAACAAATATTACCTGCAACTGGTCCCCCCTGCCCATGTGGTCTTTGCGCTATTTGCAGGCTTGGGTGATAAGCTCCTCAAAATAATCGATCATCAAGAATTCGATAATATAAAGCCGACAGCCATTTTCGTAAACAAATCCTTTTCGCTATGGTTGTTCTCCTATGGAAAACAACAGCCGTCGCCCGCTAAATGAACTGGGCCAGGAAGAACTTCGGGCATTTTTCATCAGCCATCTGCACCGTATCTATTGTGCTAAAAACCAGCTGGTTGATAAACTACCGCAGCTGAGCAGCCGTTCGTACTACCTGGACCTGCAGCAGGCGATCGATGAAACCGTCGATGGGGTCAAATTACAAATTAAACGCATGCAGGAAATCTATACCCGGTTGGATGCGCTCTACATGCCGGAAAGCTGCGTGGGCTTGGTGGGAATATTAGATGAAGCTTTTCAATCCATCGGCACACCGGGTGAAAGTGCAGAACTGCGCGACCTTTCCATTCTATTCTATATGCATAACATCGAAAGCGTGGAAGCCGCTTCTTTTAAAATAATGTTGCGCGTAGCGGGTCATTTGCCCGATCCGGCTGTCGTCCAGCTACTGCTCGAATGCTACGATGAAACGCGGGAGGATAAGGCGCTTTTCCAGGTGATCACGGAGAATTATCTTTGACTTTTTAATAACAAATTTCTGTTTATCAATCACTTACATATTTATCCGAAATACATCCATTGCCGTACATGCTTAGGGGAGCGGCGATCCCGCCGATGAGGCTGTTTGGCTATTCTTTCATGTCAGGAGTTTGTGGTTAAATTTCCCTCCAGGATGTCTATGCCGGCTTCGTTACCCTGCTGGGCGGCGATATCAAAAACGGACAGGCCGCGGCTGTCGGTGATGGTTTTATCCGCGCCATTATCAAGTAACAATTTCAAAAGTTCGTTGCGGCCGAACATAGCGGCAAACATGAGGGCCGTACCGCCGTTGCCATGCTGCAGGTCGAGGTCTGCACCCTTATCGATCAGTAATTGGGCGATATCGGGATAGCCCTTAAAACTGGCGCCCATAAGCGCGGTATTTCCGCCGAAATCAGCGGCGTTCACGTCGGCCCCGTTTTCAATGAGCCAGCGGGCGGCTTCCAACTGGTTGTTGTAGCAGGCGATAATGAGCGGGGTATAGCCTTTTTCATCATGCGCATTAATATTTATTTCAGGCGTAAAAAGCGATTGCAGGGCATTGATATCGCCGTTGCGGGCAGCATTGCTAATGAGTGTGATTGGGTTGTCCATTTGGGTGATTTTAAAGCCCCCTGTTTTACAGGGGGCTTAGTTTAATTTAAGCCGGTATCAATCTTGGTTTTTCACGCTCCCAGAAACGGTGCTGAGCGATCATTTTGACAAACAGGCTGGCGAATTTTTCATCGGTTGTCCCGACTAATAACCCTTCGGCTAATACGGTGGATTCTTTATAGTCCGGCGGTAATTTTTTGCTGAAATAAGTGGCTTCCAATACCTGCAGTGCGTCCTCGTGCGCGGCAATAGGTTTGCAATGCTTAAACGCTTCGTTGAGAAAATGCACGGCATTCGCTTCCGCTTCGAGCGTAGCTACAGCATTTACGCCGCCGGCGACATAGACCGCGTCAAATAATACCGATGCGGCGGTCAGGAAACTTTGATCTACTGCGATCTGGTCGTCGTTATCGGCCATTAAAAATCCCCCCCTTGGCGCGATCACTTCCACAACCGCGCCTTCTGCAATTAATTTGTCTTTAATGACAGTAATGGATTTCGCATTGGCGCCATCAGCGGCAAGTATGGCGATTTTCCGGCTTTTGATCGTATCCTTCACCGTGTTCGCCATGCTTAAAGCCCCGGATTTGGCTAAGGTACCTTCCATCTGAATAGATTGGTAGTCTGCAGGATTACCGTCAGCCGGAATACTTTGGTTGGCCGGGAGATTTTCTTTGGCTGGTAAATGTAAACCTAAGCCGTAAGCGACCTGGGTGGCCAAACCTTTATCGATCTGTTCGAGGATACCCAGCATGCGCTCGCGGATGGCTACTGTTTTCACTTTGCCTAATTCGAAGGTCAATGCATCCACGATATGGTTCTTCTCCGGGTCGGACTGGCTGTTAAAGAACAGGCGCGCCTGGCCAAAATGGTCGAAAAAGCTTTTGTTGCGCATCCTTTCCTTGCGCGCTTCAATGCGCTCTCGGTAACTCACAAAACCGCCCTCTGCTTCTTTCACCTGCTGCGGGTCGTTGTTCCCTAAAGAGTTCGGGCTGTAACTGGTCTTTCCTTTATTGATGGTCTGTCGCATAAAACCGTCGCGCTGGTTGTTATAAACCTGCACCAGCGGGCGGTTGATCGGGATCTCCTGGAAATTCGGGCCGCCCAAACGGGTCAGCTGGGTATCAGTGTAGGAAAATAACCTTCCCTGTAAAAGCGGGTCATTGGTAAAATCGATGCCCGGTACAATATGGCCCAGGTGGAAGGCGATTTGCTCCGTTTCTGCAAAGAAGTTATCCGGGTTGCGGTTCAGTGTTAATTTGCCCACCCGCTGTACGGGCACCATTTCTTCAGGTACCAGTTTGGTCGGATCCAGCAGGTCAAATTCATATTTAAACTCATCTTCTTCGGGTATGATCTGCAGGCCCAGTTCGTATTCGGGGAAAGCCCCGCTTTCGATGGCATCCCACAGGTCTCTCCGGTGAAAATCCGGGTCTTTACCCGAAATATTTTGTGCTTCGTCCCAGGCCACGGCATGAACACCTAACAGGGGTTTCCAGTGGAATTTGACAAAACTGGCTTTCCCTTCCGCATTAATTAAACGGAACGTATGTACGCCAAAGCCTTCCATCATGCGGTAGCTACGCGGCAAAGCGCGGTCGCTCATTGCCCACAGCACCATGTGCGCTGATTCCGGCATTAGCGAAATAAAGTCCCAAAAAGTATCATGGGCGGACGCGGCCTGCGGGATCTCGTTATCGGGCTCGGGTTTAACGGCATGGATCAGGTCAGGAAATTTAATGGCATCCTGGATAAAGAAAACCGGCATATTATTGCCGACCAGGTCAAAATTACCTTCAGGGGTATAAAACCTGGTGGCAAAACCGCGGACGTCGCGGGCCAGATCGCTGGAACCACGGGAGCCGGCAACGGTTGAGAAACGAACGAATACGGGTGTCTCCGTTTCAGTGTCGTTTAAGAAGCCGGCTTTGGTATATTCGGCCAATGGTTTGTACAGTTTAAAGATACCATGTGCACCTGAGCCACGCGCATGCACCACCCTTTCCGGTATGCGCTCGTGGTCAAAATGCGTGATCTTTTCGCGGAGGATAAAATCTTCCAGCAAAGACGGGCCGCGGTCGCCGGCTTTCAGCGAATTCTGGTCGTCGTTGACCGGCAGGCCGGTATTGGTATTCATCTGTTCGCCTGCAGCATCGGCGGTGTGTGCAGCCAACTGCGTGGTCTTATCATTTTCAGGCTGTGGAGCTAACTGTTTGTCAATAGCCCCTTCGGTACCCAGTTTGGGTGATGGTTTTTTATTCCTCATCTGCTGCTTTATAATTAATGTCACTTTCAGCCACGTCGGTCAGTTTCTGATCGGCAGCTTTTTCTTCTGTTAGAGTTTGGTAAAGCAATTCGGCTACCTCATCGAGCCCGAGGGTTTGTGCCAGTTGGGTCAAACCGCCATAGGTAGCGATCTCATAATGCTCTACTTTTTGCGAGGCCAGGATAATACCCACATCGCGGGTGGCGGTTCCCGGTTCGGTGCTTTCGATCATACCCTCGCCTTCTTTGGCCAGGCCTTCCATGGCGTCGCATTTCTGGGCCTGCACTTTTTCACCCAGCAGTTCGAATACCTGCTCCAACCGGCTGACGTGGGTCCTGGTTTCTTCTAAATGGCTTTCAATGGCGGCAATCAGTGTTTTGAACGTGGCGGCCTTTTTCATTTTCGGCAACGTTTTGACCAGGTGGTTTTCTGCCCAGTAAATATCTTTAATGCCGTCGGTAAATAATTCGAGCAAGGCGGGCTCGGCTTTGGGCGATGTTTTGGTGCTGAATTTAGGTTTCCCTGTTTCTTTAGGCATATGTATCTATTGATTAAGTTTTGTCTGGATTTTTGGATCGGAACCTTATCGGTAATTAGCGGCTGGAATACATATTCAACAACCAACAGGAGTGTTTGTTGTGATTTTTTTTAGTTAGAAGTTAAATCATCCCGTGGGTTGCGCCAGGCGATGAACCAGCAGCGCAATGCAATGCTTAGGCTATCTACTTTCTGCTAAACCAACACAATATATATTTTTTTGTCCACACCATTTGCAATGCTAATATTTTTAGCATTACTTTGTACTACTTACGAGTATGGATGAATTTTATATCGATGTGGAACTCCGCCGGGGTTTAACCCGGATACAGGTGGATGAAGTTCCGCCTGAGCAATGGGGCGTGCCTTTTATCCCTTGTTTCGTGATCGAATACCATACCGGCAGAGGTTTCCTGACCTTAACCCTGCAACTGGAAGACGGTACCTGGCATGACCGGAACAGCCGTTTATCTGAAGGAGATTTTCACCTGCGCTTTTTTGAACTGGGGCCGGACGAAGCATGTAACCCGGATTACCAAAGCCCGCTGAGCGAGGAAGAACTCAAAGCGATCGGTTCAGCGATCAGTAACCATATGGTGGTGCGTTTGACGGCTTATATGGGCCTGTTTATCCCGCAATTCCGTAACCCGACTTTAAACTGAGGATGCCATGAACAACAACACAACGATCATCAGCAAACTGCGACAGGATCTCCTGAAATGGGAAGGTTATAAACCGCCGGTTAACGGGCAGCATGATACGTTAGGCCTGGGGCCATTGGAGGGTGTTTTTCCAAATGGCGTGTTCCCGGTTGCAGCGGTACATGAGCTGGTTTGCGCCAGCAGCGAGGAGGCGGCGGCTTCGGGCGGGCTAGTGTCGGGCATACTTTCCGTTTTGATGCAGCCGGGTGGCGTATGTGTATGGATCGGTCGGGACCGGCGTTTATTCGCCCCTGCCCTGTCGTCTTTCGGTGTAGCGCCGCATCAAGTGGTCTTTATCAGCTTGATGAATGACAAGGATACGTTATGGGTGATGGAGGAAGCGCTAAAATGCACGGGACTAACGGCCGTGGTCTGTGAGCTTCGGGAGATGGACTTCAAGCATTCGCGGCGTTTCCAGCTGGCTGTAGAGCACAGCCGCGTAACCGGTTTTGTGTTACGCAACGCGGCGGGCAAGCTGGGTTCGACGGCCTGTGCCGCGCGCTGGCAGGTGAAGGCTTTGCCCAGTACGGATTTGGGTGGCCTGCCCGGCCTGGGTTTCCCGCGCTGGCAGGTGGACCTGCTAAAAGTACGGAACGGGCAGACGGGCAGCTGGGTGCTGGAATGGCAGGAAGGTCATTTTATGCCGGTCATCGAAACGGTTATTCATACAGAAAGGCAGGTGGGTTGAGCCATGCAAAAGCGTTTTGTGGCGATCTGGTTCCGGCATTTGCTGACGGACGGGCTGGCGCGGCGGCGGCCTGAATTAAAGGATGTGCCTTTTGTTTTGGCTGCCCCGGTTAAAAATAAGATCATCATTACAGCTGCAAGTCCTCTTGCCGAGCGTGAAGGCGCTTTTACCGGCATGGCGGTCGCCGACGCGCGGGCGGCGGTTGCGGAACTCGTGGTGATCGACGAAGTACCTGGCCAGGCTTTTAAACTATTACGTTTATTGGGATTAGGCTGTATCCGTTATACGCCTTTAGTGTCTTTCCATATGCCGGACAAACTGGTCCTGGATATTTCCGGCTGCGCGCACCTTTGGGGTGGCGAGCGGGAATACCTGAAGGAGATTGTTTTGAAATTACGCGCCGCAGGCTTTGACGCCCGTGCGGCAATTGCCGATACGCCGGGCGCGGCCTGGGCGGTTGCACGGTTTGCGCAGAAAAGGCCGGTCATTGAGACGGGCGGACAGGCTGCAGCTATCTCGGCCTTGCCACCGGCCGCATTGCGGCTGGAAACAGAAACCCTGGAACGGCTGCAAAAACTGGGCTTCCGCAGTATCGGGCCTTTACTGGAATTGCCCGCTTCGGTATTGCGCCGGCGGTTCGGTCAGGGTTTGTTATTACGCATTGACCAGGCCCTGGGCCGGGTGGAAGAATACCGGGAGGCTTTGGTGCCGCCGGTACCTTACACCGAACGCCTGCCCTGCCTGGAACCCATCCGAAACGTGCCTGGCATTGAGATCGCCATCGAAAGATTATTGTCTGTTATATGCCTGCGGCTGCAGGAAGAAGGTATGGGCTTACGCAAAGCTTTTTTAAAATGCCACCGGATCGACGGACGCAAAGTGCAGGCAACTATCTCCACCACGAAAGGCTCGCACAGCGTTTCGCATTTGATGCGTTTGTTCCGGTTACAGATCGATAAGATCGAACCGGCTTTGGGTATCGAGCTGTTTGTGCTGGAGGTGCCGCGGGTGGAGCCAATGGAAACGGTGCAGGAGCAATTATGGGCGGAATCAAAAGGGCTTGGTGATACGGCATTGGCAGAACTGCTGGACCGGGTCGCGGGAAAGGTCGGGCCGCAGGCCATCCGGCGCTTCCTCCCTGCGGAACATTACTGGCCGGAACGCTCGGTCATATTAGCCACATCGCTTTCCGAAGCGCCTCTAGCACCCTGGCCGGATGCCCTGCGCCCGATAAGGCTGTTAAGCGTGCCCGAGCCGATCGAAGTGATGGCATTGGTACCCGATCATCCGCCGAAGTTATTTACACACAAAGGCAAACGACATACCATTGCCAAAGCCGACGGCCCGGAGCGCATCGGGCGGGAATGGTGGCAGGACAAGGGGGAGCACCGGGATTATTACCGGGTCGAGGACAGCGATGGACAGCGCTACTGGCTGTTTCGTTCGGGCCATTATGACGGTGGGGACGCGCGCTGGTATTTACACGGCTATTTTGCTTAAGGAGGAAATGATATCATGGATTACGCGGAATTACAGGTTACCTCGAATTTCAGCTTTCTACGCGGCGGTTCACACCCGGAGGAACTGGTAGAACAGGCCCTGGCTTTAGGCTATTCCGCCATGGCAGTTACCGACCGGAACTCCTTAGCGGGAATCGTCCGCGCGCATACGGCGGCGAAAGCGGCGGGTATCCGTTTTATTCCTGCCTGCCGTTTAGATCTGGTCGACGCGACAAGCCTGCTCGCCTACCCGACCGATCATGCCGCTTACGCGCGTTTATCCGCCTTATTGACCTTAGGTAACCTGCGGGCAGAGAAAGGGAAATGTGAGTTGTATAAAGCGGATGTCTATGTACACGCAAAAGGGATGCTGTTCGTAGCGGTCCCGCCGGAGCAACTCAACAGCCGGTTTGAATTTGATCACGCTTTTTTGAGTGATCTGGCGGAATATAAAAAGCAATTCGGTCGTTCGCTGTATGTTGCGGCCTCCTTTAATTACCAGGGCCAGGATGCCAAGCGTTTGTATAGGCTGGCAGAAACCGGCGTGCCCTTGGTCGCGACCGGCGATGTGCATTACCATATCCCCGAGCGGCGGGAACTGCAGGATGTGCTAACCTGTATCCGCGAGAAATGCAGCATCCATACGGCGGGTTTTAAACTGCACCCCAATGCGGAGCGGTTCCTGAAACCATTGGAAGAGGTATACCGTTTGTTCCGGGCTTATCCGGGCGCATTGGCCAATGCGAAATTCATATCGGAAGCCTGCCGGTTTTCACTGGATTCGTTGAAATACCTGGAACCGGAAGAAAAACTGGTCGATGGTTTGACCCCGCAGCGACGTCTGGAAAAACTGACCTGGGCAGGTGCCGGAGAACGTTTTGGCTACCCCGTACCTGAAAAACACGTTGAGCAGATCAAATTCGAACTGGATTTTATTGAACGGCGGAAGCTGGCCTGGTATTTCCTGCGGGTATACCGGTATACGCAAAAAGCGGAAGACCTGGGTATCCTGCACCAGGGCCGGGGTTCGGCAGCGAATTCGACGGTGTGTTTTTGTATAGGTATTACAGCTGTCAACCCGGCCAAATCACGTTTGCTGTTCTCCCGCTTTATGTCGGATGCCCGGGACGAGTGGCCGGATATCGATGTGGATTTCGAGCACGAGCGGCGCGAGGAGATCATCCAGTTTATCTATAATGATTACGGGCGTGACCGGGCGGCGATCGTGGCAACGGTCACCCAGGAAAGGCATAAAGGCGCGATCCGGGATGTAGGCAAGGCGATGGGCTTATCGGAGGGTACGATTAAACGGATCGGAGCGACCATCTGGGATTTCCAGGAGGAAGGATTTGATGAAAAAAGGCTGCGGGAGCAGGGTTTGAACCCGGACGATCCGCTCATCTATAAAGTCTTGCACCTGACCAGCCAGCTGATCGGTTTCCCACGGCAATTGGGACAGCACACCGGTGGCTTCGTGATCACCGAAGGAAAGCTGTCCGATCTCTGTCCGGTGATGAACGCGCGCATGGAAAACCGCACCCAGGTGGAATGGAACAAGGATGACCTGGAAGACCTGCAGATCCTGAAGGTGGATGTATTAGGGCTGGGGATGTTGACCATGATCCGTAAGTCCTTCGATTTGGTTTTGCAGCATTACGGTATACCATTAACGCTGGCCAATGTACCGCAGGATGATCCCTTAGTCTATGACATGATCTGCCGGGCAGATACCATCGGTGTATTCCAGATCGAGAGCCGCGCACAAATGTCCATGCTGCCACGCTTAAAACCACGGGTATTCTATGACCTGGTGATCGAGGTGGCCATCGTACGGCCCGGCCCGATCCAGGGGGACATGGTTCACCCCTACCTCCGGCGTCGCAATGGCGAAGAAAAGCCGGAATACCCCAAACCGGAACTGGAGGAAATACTAAGCCGTACGCTGGGTGTGCCGCTTTTCCAGGAACAGGCCATGGAGATCGCGATCGTAGCGGCAGGTTTTACGCCCGCGGAAGCGGACCAGTTACGCCGTAGCATGGCGTCCTTTAAGGCGAACGGGAAGCTGCACCTTTATGAAAAGAAGATGGTCGAAGGGATGGTGGCACGGGGTTATGAAGAGGATTTCTCCCGCCGGGTATTCAAGCAGCTGCAGGGTTTCGAGGGTTATGGCTTTCCGGAAAGCCACGCGGCCTCGTTCGCTTTGCTGGTTTATATCTCCTCCTGGCTGAAATACCATTACCCCGATGTATTTTGTGCCGCCCTTTTAAACAGCCAGCCCATGGGTTTCTACCAACCGGCCCAGATCGTCCAGGATGCCCGTAACCATGGCGTACAGGTATTGCCGGTGGATGTCAATTATTCTGAATGGGACAATACGCTGGAACAAAAAGGTGGGAAATGGCTTTCGGTGCGGCTGGGCTTTCGCCAGGTCAGGGGCTTACGCGAAGATGATATGCTGATGCTGGTCGCCATGCGTGACGGGGGTTATACGCACATCGACCAGTTACGGGCGGCGGGTGTGCCGGAAGCCGCGCTGGAACGTTTGGCGGATGCGGACGCGTTCCGTTCCATGGGTGCCGACCGGCGAATGGCCCTTTGGGAAGTAGCTGCACTGGCAGACCGTCCGATCGGTTTATTTGACGGGCAGGTCTCTGAAACCGTACTGGAAGAAACCGTGCCCCTGCCGCTCATGACGCGCGGCGAGCACGTCGTACAGGATTATGTCTCGACAGGGCTTTCATTGAAAGACCATCCCGTGGGCTTATTACGGAGGCAACTGACCCGTTTACGGAATGTGCCGGTTAACGGCTTAGCGCAGTATAGAGATGGCGACTTTGTACGGCTTGCAGGGCTGATCACCGTACGGCAGCGGCCGGGAACGGCAAAAGGCGTTTTATTCATGACATTGGAGGATGAAACAGGTTCAGCCAATTTGGTAGTCTGGCAGCAGTTATTTGATCGCTACCGCAAGGAGATCGTCCAGTCCAAGCTGTTAATGGTCACCGGTAAACTGCAAATTGCTAATGGTGTTACGCATTTGGTGGTACGCCAATGCTTTAACCTGACGGCTTTGCTCGGCAGTTTAACGGCGACGGAACTCCCCCAAACGCTGGCGCGCGGCGATGAAACTACCAAACCGGTCAACTATGACGGAAGGTCAACCCTACCCGAGGTCCCGGCAGGTAATGCCTTTCACAAAGGCCGTAATTTCCATTGATCCTGCTTATTATTGCAAAACGAATGACACAACAAAACCCCGCGATGCAACTGGCCAGCGACTACCTGGAATCGACCAATACAGTCGTTTTCCTGACGGGTAAAGCAGGCACCGGTAAAACCACTTTCCTGCAAAAGCTCAGACAGGCTTCTAAAAAGCAACTGGCCATTGCGGCACCGACAGGTGTGGCGGCGATCAACGCGGGGGGCATGACCATACACTCGCTTTTTCAATTGCCTTTCGGTCCGCTTTTGCCCGGCGGGAACGAGCAGCCTGACAGGCATTACAGCCAGGAGAAGAAAGAACTGTTGGGGAGCCTGGAACTGCTGATCATTGACGAGATAAGTATGGTGCGCCCGGATGTGCTGGACCAGATCGACCTGATCCTGCGCAATATCAAAGGGTCAACGCACGCGTTTGGTGGGGTACAATTATTACTCATCGGTGATCTTTCGCAGCTGAGCCCGATCATCCGGGACGAAGAATGGGCGATGCTGCGCCGGTATTACCAGACGCCCTACTTTTTCAGTGCGCTGGTCATGCAAAAGGCGCCCTACGTCCGGATCGAACTGGATCACGTTTACCGTCAAAAAGAACAGGCTTTTGTTGATATCCTGAACGAAGTGCGCAACCAGCAGATGAGTGTGGATAGCCTGGCCTTACTCAACACGCGCTACATACCCGATTTCCGGCCGGCAGTTAATGACCCTTACATTACGCTGACCACGCACAACAGCATCGCCCAACAGGTGAATGCAGCATTTTTGAGCGCTTTACAGGGACATGAGTTTGAGTTTACCGCAACGGTGAAAGGCGATTTCCCAAAGGATGCCTACCCCACGGAAATCAACTTAAAACTGAAGACCGGCGCGCAGGTCATGTTTGTCAAAAACGATAGCTCCGCGGAAAAGCTTTATTACAACGGCAAGATCGGTACCGTCATTCGTATAGACGGAAGTACCGTTTTCGTCCAGTGTGGCCGTGAAAATGAGATCGCGGTAGAAGCCGTAGAATGGACCAATGTCAAATACCAGTTAGACGGGGAAGCGATTGGTGAAAGTAATGCCGGCAGTTTTGCGCAAATCCCGCTAAAACTGGCCTGGGCGATTACGATCCACAAAAGCCAGGGGCTTACCTTTGACAAAGCGATCATCGACGTGAGTGAAGCCTTTGCCTCAGGGCAGGCTTACGTTGCGCTGAGCCGCTGCCGCACCTTGTCGGGCATGGTATTGCGTAACCCGGTCAGCGCGCATAATATTATCGGGGACCCCGCGGTTATTCGTTTCAACGGGCAGGCTGCATTGATCAAACCGGATCAGGAAACGCTCCAGCGCGACCAGGCTTTATACAAGCAGTTTTTGCTGAGTGAACTTTTTAATTTTACGCCGCTACAGGCCCGGCTGAGAGGTTTTGAAATGCTATTGCCGGACCTGGATAAAGAGATCATTAGCGTTGCAGTAAAATTTATCCGGCAGCTTCATGCCGAAAAAAGCCCACAGGCTTCCACTTATTTTCTCGAAAAACTAACAGCGGCCACCGAAAGCCTGCACAAGCAATTGCCCGGACTGATCGGGCAGTCCAAAGACGCCGCAAAAAAAGCAGATGAACTCGTCATTTGGCTCATGGACCGCGTCCGCCTGATGGAACATTTTGCACAGCATCATTTTACCGCAGATGCTTATCTCACGCTAAGTAAAAATAAGATCAAAAAGTATGAGCGCTCCTACCTTAAAGCGCTAAACGCTTTACCAAACGAAAAACTCTACGAACAAATCCTGGAGTGGCGCGAAAAGACCGCTGCTAAAGAAAAGGTGATGCCCAGCATGTTACTTTCTGAAAAGGCCGCAGCATCCATCGCGGAAAAACTACCAGCTACCCTGAAAGCACTCAGCGGCATTAAAGGCGTAGGCGCGCAAAAAGCCGCCCGGTACGGCGCGGAACTGATCGGCCTCATCCGCGCCTATCAGCGGGAATTACTCGGGTCCGGCACGGAACAAGTGAACCTATTTTAGAGATAACCCGGAACAACCCTAAGCTTAAAGCTATTTAATAAAAAACAGGAACATTACATCGCCAAATCCGCCAAACCGAAGAAGGCACGTATTAATTTAACTTTCCGGTTGCCGATCTGACCGGGCACAACTATTTTAGCGATCATTATGATGGAGACATTTATTCTTTCGGTTGACTATTTGGGAACAAACATGAATTTAAAGCGCGGTTCGAGCGTTACGGCGATACGCATCGGATCGCAGTGCTGATCGGTGAGCAGACCGTTACTTTTGAACCTGATGAGGAAGGAAGTTACCGGGCCATGAATACGCCGGAGAAGCCTGTTACCTCACCTGTGGAGAATATCAATTTGCTGAAGGTCGTTGCTGAAAAGCTGGCTAAGCTACCCTAACGTCGGTATTGGTCATTACACCAGGCCGAAATACAATACCCCGACTTCCTTTAAACGGCTTTGTTGAACAGTCAGCCTGCGTTTTTTACAATCTGGCGCAAATCGTATGAGATGCCCTAAACCGTGGTATACAAAGGCTCATTCGTTAACTCCAAAGGATTTACTTATTTCAATAGACCCTACACAGGCAGGCTGGCCGCCCATGTAGGGTCATTAGTATTTGACAGCTATCGCTATTTAATTAAATAGCCGTAATGACGGGCAATAATAGCGCGTGCTTTTGTTGAAAGGGAATCTATAGGCACCGGCCTATCCTGCGGGCGCGAGTATTTTTGGTTTATCTCTCCCAACAGGCTCCATTTGCGCGTCATCTCCGCAGGTTCTTTGGCCTTAACATCATACCTGGTAAAATCTATTACCTTTTCGGTCGTATTCTTTTTCCAGTCCCTCAGCAACGCCATGCGAAAATCTTTATTCATGAACCACCTTATCTCGTTATCAGCATCCGAACCGCCAATGCCGGATCCACGTTCCACAAAACGGTAATTAAAACTGTTGCTTTTATAGTGCGCCCGCCAAAGGAGCCCAAATTCCCCCTGGGTAACCAATTTTGCATCAGGCCAGCGTTGCCTAATGGCTGTAAGCCAGTTTTTCAGCGAAACCGGATCATATGGCAGGGACAGCTCCCAGCAATTTGTAACCCAGCCGAATCCATTAAGCTCATAGCCTTTATCAAAATGAATAGCGGTGGAGTGCATCATCTCTTTTAATCCAATTTCATCGCCGTACTTGCCAATTGTCTCAATAGGTCCTACACCCATACGGCTGTTAAACCCGCCATCAAAACCCTTTCTGCGGCCTGCCAGGAAATCAACTGTCCAGCCATCAAGATTTACGCAATCAATAAAATCGTTTTTATCCTGCGCCGGTTTGCAAAAATGTTCCTTCGATGGATAAAATGGATAAACGACCGATCCGTCGCCATCCTGGTTATCAATGCTGAACTGGCTCCAGATATTCCCCTGGCACACATGAATACCTTCCTTCTCGGCCAGATATTGCTGGTTTTTTGCAGACATGAACCCAGCCACTATACTTAGTGGCCGGTAGCCGTTACCAACCATATGACCAATTATTTTCAGCGCGTCATGCAGGTCTTTATTTACCTGCTCAGTGGTATTGTAGGCATTGGCAAAATAAGCACCCGGTATAAATGTAATGTCGTCACCATATTTGTAGTGGTAAGCCACTACTAGTTTCCTTATTTCCTCATAGGCTTCGCTGGTATCATTTAGTGCCAGCCAGCTGAAAGACCACGTCATTTTACCGCCGGGAAACCCCTCTGCTACAGCTTTTCGGAACGCAATTACCCTGGCGGGAGTGTGAAGCGCCCGTTCGTCTTCGCCTACATTGCGGTCCCTCGAAACTTCTATCTGGTTTACCCTGATGACGGTATTAAAGGTCAGGAACCTGTTCCCCATTAAAGCGGAAGCGTTTTTTGTTTGATGCCCCTGGCCCAGCACGCGTGAGAAGGTGATTAGCAAAAGTCCTGCTAATTGAAGTGTTAATCTAAATTTCATATAATTTCGTTTATAGCCACTTTACTTAGCAGTAAAAGCGCGGTACAAAAGACCGGGCTAGCCTGAGCCAGCCCGTCTTCTCATTAAATTAAACTACCAGCCCGGATTTTGCTCAAGCGTGTGGCCGCTTGCCTGGTAAAAGGCTACTTCTTTTGTTGGTAGCGGTTGCAGATAATCTTTATTCGGGTCGAATTTCCTGCTTTTCTCCGCTATCAGGAAACCATTTGCGTCCACTTTGCCGGCGTAGCTTGGGTCGTTATAAGGATTTCTGGTGGCCCAATCCGTACCGGTTATTTTGATACCTTTAATATCTTGTGGCAATTCTGTTTCCGCAGTCTTCCAACGGCGGATATCGTCATAACGGAAGCCCTCCAAACATAACTCTACTGTTCTTTCGCGTCGTATTTCGGTGCGCATATTCAAATTGTTTACACCTAAAAACGCGTTGGTTAAATGAGGCATCGCTACCCTGTCGCGTAGCTTGTTGATAGATATATCAAGGTCGGCGTCGGTTATCGCACCGTTTTTTTCATAAACCGCCTCAGCATATATCAACAGCACTTCCGCATAACGAATGATGTGCTTATCGTAATCAAACAAGCTGTTATCACCCTCGCGGCCGGAGTTATTTGCTGCAGGATCTTCCGACATGTATTTATAAAGGATATAACCTGTATTAAAATTACGCTGCGGTGCATCGGGCCAGTTGGCCACTTTTGTCACCGGGAAAAACACACGGTTGGTTAAAGTACCCGGTATGATCATGGTTTGCGTCATGCGCGGATCCCTATCCTGAAACTCGGAAGTGAAGGTACTGTAGCCATGAAAAACCGAACCTGCCGCTGTAATTGGCAAACCGTTTTTGTCCAGGTACAAATCCACCATTTTGCGGGTTGGGTTATAACCATCCTGGTCGTACATGTATGGTGCATCGTGCCCTAAAATGTTCCGGGCGTACCTCCTGTCAAGTATCGATTCTTTCGAATCATCACCTGCCTCAAGGAATAAATAGCGATAGCTTTGCGCACCGCTGCCGGTATACAAGCTATAAACGCCACTGCTTATAACCGCACGGGAAGCTGTTACCGCTGCATCAAGGTATTTGTTTGCATCGGCCCCGCCCCTTGCTTTTTGCCAGGTACCTTCAAACAGAGCTACGCGCGCGGCTAAAGCAAGCGCCGCTCCTTTGGTTATCCTGCCAATATCAGGCGATGAAAGATCAGCCTGAGCAGGCAGGTCATTCTTAGCCTCATCAAGGTCTTTCAAAATCAGGTCGGCAGTTTCTGTCCGGCTTGATCTGGGCGCAAATAGTTCCGGATCGCCGGTGGAAAGCACTTTTGTGATCAACGGAACGCCGCCGTAGATCCGCAGTAATTTCCAGTAGTACCATGCGCGGAAAAACTTCGCTTCAGCAACATATCTCTTTATATCGATATCGGCATTGCCCTGGCCCTTTTCCATAATGTTATTGGCCGACCGGATGTAGCTGTAACTGCTGTTCCATGTACCGGATGTTTCGGGCGGCTGCAATTGCCCGTTACTAACCGAATTTGGCACGTTAAACGCGATGTCAGATTCTGTATCTTCCTCTCCAAACCTATCTAACCCATTGTAAAGGTTATTTGCCGCCAGTTTAAAATCGGCGCCGGTTTTCCAGAAGGTGGCATCGGTTAAACTGTCTTTTGACACCAAGTTCAGATCTTTTTTGCAACTGCTCCATAAAGTAACCATCAGCAAAAGGCAAACAACGGCAGCACCGCTTATGACACCCGTTTTTTTAACACCGGGCTCCTTATTCATCAATTTTATATGATTTATATATTTAAGTTTCATAGTGTGTCTTGATTAAAATTTAACATTTAAGCCCAGCGAATAAACTTTATTGAACGGATAGGTACCCTCGTTGCGATAGCCATCTTCGGGGTCAAAGTTGCCGCCAAATGTTCCTTTAGATATGGTGAACAGGTCCTGGCCGCTTACATAAATACGGGCGGTTTTCATTTTAAGGGACCTCGCAATAGCATCTGGCAGATTATATCCTAAGGTGATCACCTTAAACCGCAGGTAAGCAACATTCTGGATAGTTTTGGTTGATGCGTGGTAATCATAACCGGCTACATCATCATACCCTAAATTACCCGGAAGGTACCTTGGAAATTCTGCGTTTGGGCGATCGGCGCTGTAGGTTTTATTGTAAAAGTATGCCAGCGATGGCCAGAAGAAGGTATTTGGCCTGCTGATGTTGCTTTCATAAATCACGTCCCTTTTACCAACACCCTGAAGAAACAATTGCAGATCGAACTGTTTGTAACCCATGGTGATGTTTGAAGAGAAGTTATAACGTGGGTTAACATTACCCAGGTAAACCATATCGCCGGCAAGCCCTTTGCTTTTATCGCCAAAGGCGGTTAGTTTACCATCACCGTCAACATCTTTATACATCATATCGCCTATAGTGATCCTTGCAGGCACGCCTTGTAGCTGTTTGTAGGCATCTAACTGCGCCTGCGTTTTAATAATCCCCTCAGACACATAGCCGAAGTAAGAATATATGGCATAACCCTGGCGATACGGATTTAAGCCTTCCTGATAACTATCTGTATTTTTCAATTCAACAAGTTTGTTCTTGCTATCACTCACCTGTAATGAAATACTGTACTTGAAATCATTGATCTGATCTCTCCAGGTAAGGGAGGTTTCAAACCCCTTGGTAACCAGTTTACCCTGGTTGGTTGATGGCGGCGTAGCACCAAAAGACGCCGGTACCGCTATATTCACCAACATGTCGTTATTGATCTTATTATAGTAATCAAACGAGAAGGTAAGCCTTGACCGCAGCACAGCCAGATCGATACCGATATTTTTATTGGTAATGGTTTCCCATGTCCGGTCTGAAGAAGCCGGGTTAGCATTTACACCGGTAAGGCCTGCATTTGGCGAACCTACTGGATAAACGATAATATTATTATTGTTATCTCTTACCTGGCTTATAAGCGGGATATAATCATAAAGGCCTAAATTGCCTATTTCCTGGTTCCCCATTTTACCATAGGACACCCTCAGTTTCAACATATCAAAAACATTCATTGATTTAATGAAGCTTTCTTCAGATAAATTGTAGGCTAAGGCTGCCGATGGAAATACAGCGCTCCAGCGTTTCTCGGGCGCGAATTTCGAGCTGCCGTCTGCGCGGGCGGTAAGGTCTAAAATCAGTTTATTTTTGAATGAATAACTAAACCTGCTAAAGTACGACCCAAGCGCCTGGTCGTTTAAATTACCGGTAAAATCGGCGTATTCAACCTTGGTACGGTCGGCCAGGTTTAAAGTAAACAAATTGTTGTTTGGGAAATTATATCCTGTTGTGCGCTGGAACTGATAATTAGTTTGCTCGAGCGATGCACCACCTGTAAAATTAATATGATGATCGGCCCCAAACTGTTTGTTATAATCAAGGTAAACCTGGTACAGTTTGTTTAATGATTTACTATTTGAATACGATGCCGAGTTTGGCGTATTTCTGATATCCTGCACACCACCCACATAATTGCTCCTAGTTATGGTAGGATGGGTAGCGTCGTTATTCAGATAATCCATCCTTATCGCGGCTTGCCCTGTTAGTTTAAGGCCGGGTATAATAGTATAATCTACTTTAAAATTTGTGGCGAAACGCGAAAAATTATCGTTTGTTGATCCGCCCTCTGCCAGGTAGCCTGCAGGGTTTGCGTAACCCTGGTAGCTGTAAAACTGGCCCACCTGGTTATAAACCGGTGCATAAGGGAACTGCCTGGTTACATTTTTTAACGGGCTCTCGCCATTTATCTCTGATGGCGTTACCGTAGCGGTATTGTCAAAATTTGTACGCGTTTCTATCGCAATTTTGCTGCTTAAGCGGACGTCATAGTTCAAGCGAAGATTATACCCGTCAGATTTGTTATCGCCAAATCGTAAGATCCCGTTATCCCTTTTGTAGCCGACCGAAATTAAGTAGTTATTGTTGTCGCCGCCGCCGGATATGGCAACGTTGTGGATCTGTTGTGATGAGCTTTTGTATACAACTTTATTCCAATCAGTATAGCCATAAAAACCCGGATAATTGGTTACACCATAGTTCCAGCCCTTATCCAGATCGGGTGGCGCGCCGGCTTTTATCTTATCAAAAACCTCCTGCGAAAAACCAGCGAGTCCTGCATTTCTTAAACCCTCATCCGCAAACTCGGCATATTGCAGGGTATTCATCATTTTGCGGAGGTAGGTAGGTATTTTTATTCCGTAATTACCCGCGTAGGTAACCTCAGGCGGGCCCTTTTTGCCACGTTTGGTGGTAACTAAGATTACCCCATCCGCCGCCCGTGCACCGTATATAGCCGCTGCTGCATCTTTTAAAACGCTTACTTCGGCAATGTCATTTGTATTGATGGTGTTGATATCGCCCGGGATACCGTCAACCAATACCAATGGTTTATTACCATTTATCGACGAGTTACCACGAACCTTCAGGTCGAAGTTGCCGCCGCCCGGTTGGCCGCTTGCTTTGGTAATGGTTAAACCCGGTATGGTACCTTGCAGCGCATCAAAACTATTGGTAACCGGCCTGTTCTCAAAAACTTCGGCCTTAACAGTTGAGATAGCTCCGGTAATAGCGCCTTTTGCCCTCGTACCGTAACCTACCACAACTACTTCATCAAGTTTAGTATCGGCTTTAACCAAATTAACCTCGATACTGGTTTGGCTGTTAACGGTTATCTTCTGGGTTTCGTAACCAATGTAAGAGAACACCAGCACCGAGTTTGGCCCGGGCACATCAAGACTGAACCCTCCCTGTACATTGGTGTTGGTGCCAATGGTTGTACCCTGTACGCCAATGGTTACACCTATCAGCAGTTCGCCGGTTTTGCTATCTTTAACAACCCCGGTTATTTTTTGAAACGCAAATGCATTGTTTGTTTGCAATGGCTTAGCATTACTTGCCCGCTCAACGATGAGCACTGTTTTGTTGCGGATGGTGTAGCTAAACGGCTGATCTTTAAAGCACATATCAAGCACTTTCTTCACGTCAAGGTCGTTTGCATGTATGCTGATAGGTTTGGCATCTTTCAGTGTTTGGTTATTATAAAGAAAGTCGTAATCCGTTTGCCTTCTTATCTGCGCAATAATATCCGACATGGTTGCGTTCTGGGCGACTACGGTTACCTTTTGTGCATATATCTCAGCTTTTGCCTGCAAAAAAGCAAGGACGAGTAAAACGAAAGTTAGCTTCATTTTTATGAAAAAATTGGAATATACATAGGAATCCCTCCTGAAAAGTAATTCAGTAAATTTTTTATACATTTGATTGTTAGGTTTAATTTAAATCTATTGGTTAGCTTTAATTAACATTACCTGACACAGCACATGTGCTGAGAACCAGGGGCGCTCCAACGTCCTTGGTTTTTTTAGTAATAAGGGTTGCGGGTGCTGTCTAATTCTCTTCGATATTTTTCTCCTTTCTATAGTTATTACTGTTGATTAATGGATTTTTAGGTTTCAGAACGATGTTTTATTATTGATTGGCCTTTAATCGAAAACGATCACTTTTTTGGCTTCCATTTTAAAATGGACATTGCCTACACGCTCCAGGTTGTTCAAAATTTCTGACATGTTTGCTGACCGCGAGAACGTGCCTCCAAACCTGTCGTGTTTATTTGAGTTTTTATATTCTACATCAACATCGTACCAGCGGCTCATAATTTTCATGATGCTTTTTATCTCCTGGTTATCAAATAAAAAGTAACCGTTCTTCCACGAGATAGCATCCTCGGTGTTCACTGTTTTTATATTGATGTCATTTTTATTCCTGTATATTTTTGCCTGCTGGCCCGGGCTCAACAGATCGGCCCTGCCCGATGTTAAGTTCTTGATCCGGATACTCCCGGCAAGCAGTGTTGTGCTTATCCCGGCATCGTCATCATAGGCTTTTACGTTAAAATGCGTACCCAATACCGTTATCTCCTGATTCCCTGTTGATACGATGAACGGCTTGCGGGCGTCGTGTGCTACCTCAAAATAGGCCTCGCCATTTACAACTACTTTACGTTCGGCTCCTGCAAAAGCAACAGGGAATGTGATTGACGACGCGGCATTCAGCCACACTTTTGTCCCGTCGGCAAGGGTAAGCTGGTATTGCCCGCCTCGCGGTGTAGTCATGGTATTAAATGCCGGGGCCTTGGCTCTAGTGTTGCCTGCAAGCGCTCCGTAAATAATCTTGCCTTCGGCAGTTTTGTTGATCACAACCGCCCCTTGCTCTGCAAGTTTACCGGCAGCGGCATCTTTAAGGACTATTTGCCGGCCATCGGCTAAAGTAAGCATGGCTTTATTGCCGCCCGGTTTAAAATCCGCCTTTTGCACCGCTATGCTTTGTGTTGGCTTAACAACCGGTGTTTTGTGTGATAAAAAATAAGCAGACACTGAGATAACAAGTAAAAGAGAAGCTGCCGCAGCCACGCGTGGCCATGTGTGTTTAAGCGTAAACTGCCTACGGGGGGCAACTGATCGCCAAACCTCATCTTTTATGGCCAGTAACTCTTCTTCAGAAAGATCTTGCTTTTCCGGGTTCCATTGCAAATACCAGGTTTCTAATAAAACCATTTCTTCGGCAGATATAGTACCGGCCTTATATTTAGCTAATAGATCTTTTATGGTTAGGTTTTGCATTTATCTCTTCTATATCTAATTAACATATAGACAGCGAAGGGATATGCCATGGGGGTAATGAAATGCAAAAAATTATTTATAAAATATAAAGAAGATAAAAAGTACAATGCCCAGCTTTATCCGCAGGATCTTTAAGGCATTTTTAACATGGCTTCTTACCGACTGCTCGGTTAAGTTCAGCTTCTCGCCTATTTCTTTATAACTGAGGTTATATTTACGGCTAAGCTCAAATACTTCGCGCATTTTTGGCGGCAGGGCTTGCACCTCCTGTTCTATAATGGCGGCCAGTTGCCTCTCGCGCACCCGATAATCCGTAATCGATTCGGCCGTATCAATCCGGGCAGCCAGAACGGTTCGGTATTTATCTTCGACCTGTTTATGGGCAATGGCATTAAGAACATTGTTTCTTACCCAGGTGTACAGATAGTTGGAAAAATTGGTTTTGGGTGCCAGGGTACTTCTTTTTGACCACAGGTAAGAAAAGAGTTCCTGCACAAGGTCCTTGGCCTCATCTTTATCTCCTAAACGGTTAAAAGCGTGCTGGTAAAGCGCGCCAAAATAACGCTCGTAAATTTCCGCAAACGCATGTTGGTTACCGGACCTAAGCAGGTCTACCAATTCCATATCGTTCATTGAAGTGTACATCATGTTTATCTGGCAGATTTTTTTGATCCGGTAACAAAACCGATACAATTATAAATGGCTATCAAAACTATGTAATATTTTTTATAAAAAACAAGAACAAAATACCCATAGCGGGTTCAATATTAAATATATGAATAGCCACTTGTATTAATTTAGCTTGCAGAGTTCTTCAAAGTTATAAATTATGTCCATAGCGTATTATATTCGAACGAGATACGGCCTTTGCGTGTATGTTTATATATCAAAGAATCAAATTTCCTGCTTGCATCCCCGGGTATATCCATCACATTGCCTGCGCCGACCCTAACGGGCACTATAACCGGCTGGCTGTTGTATTTGTAACCCGTAAGGTTTTGCATATCAAAATAAAAATTAAACGCGTAGTGCTTAAAATAATATTTCTTGTCTATCCGAGCATCCAGTTGATAAAACAGCCCCGGCACATGCGTATTGAACAGGTTATAAGCCGGTATACCCCGCGGGTAAGGGAAAGTGAAAATATAATAGCCTAAGCATTCTGATGCTAAATCGGCATCACCCAACCGGAAGAGGCTAAAGCCTACAGTATCGGTAAAAGTCTGCTCTAATACCTGTTAGGAATTTAAGTCATTCTTTAGGATGTTCGTATGGAAACAAATCTCAAAGTACAGAATACGCTACAAAACCCGGTTTAAAGGTCTTGTTGGTACCTATTTTCGTAATGGCATACTTTTTGGGTAGCCAATATCGATGAAACATTTCAAAGCCAACGCCTCCGTGATCTTTATTGACCAGGAAGGCAAACAGATCGACACTTTCGTAATCTTTGATACCGATGAAGTAACCGGTTTAACGCATATCAACCACGGGGACCAACGCGTTCCGGCGACCAATCTTGTACTTCATGCTAAAACCGTGGGTGACTTCCATATGCCACTGGCTGATGCATTTAGCTTTGAGATGCTCAGTAAGCTGAAGGAAAAGTACCGCAGGATCGACGAAGAACGAAAAACCTTAACGTTAAAGCCGGAGAGAAAAACAGACACCATGTATGTACTTGCAAATGCATCCTGATATGAAAATCGTCTATAAAAATCCCAGGAAAACCTCAAAGGCCATATGCCCGGTCATTAACCTTTTCTTTAACCGGCTGTCACCGACATTGAAAGACATCCAGTATGCCTACACGCAATTTCCAGGCAGATTCGCCTGATCTATATATAGCAAAAGCTTCGGTCAAACACTGGAGCTTTTCTTTTATTTAGTGTCACGCTTAACCAATTTCTCCCATCCTCTGCCGATGAGTAAGTGGCAATAAAGTATGGCATGCTTTTATGGGAACCCGTAAAACACTTTTCCCTGCCAATGCTTATATTTGATCATGCCTAAATCACTTATTGCCTTCCTGATCACATTTTTCTATTGCACCGGAAATGTTTCGGCGCAGGAGATCAATGCCGCTTATGTAAAAGCGCTTTACAAAAAATATCCGACGCAGAAATCCAATCTGTGTGCCGGATGTAAACTATGGGTCAACCCTTATTATAAGTCAATCGCAGATACTGCCGCGCACAGGCCGCTCCTCACCTATTACGTTTACACCAAAGCGCACAGACTGGAACAAGAAGCTTTAGATCTGCCACGTACGGGTATCTACGCAGCCTGGCATGCGGCCGACGGGCAGCTTAATGAAACAAAGCTTTATCAATATGCTAATAAGAACAGTACGGATATGATTGCCAAAGGCCATTGCCAGGCCTGGATCCTGATGGCCTGGTCGGCAGATGCCGCCATCCTTTCGGATACTTACACCTTCAATGCAGGCATGGAATACCAGGGACAGAACATCGGTACCGAACTGGCTACCGAGGAGTTTTGCCGCAAGCTAACCGGTTTTAGGGGACCAGCGTTAACTGATAGCGTGAAGATCTGGTGCGGCACCTTCGGCAGCAAACAGACCTATACCCTAGGTCAACTCGCCGCAACGATGCCCAGCCATTATTACAAAGTCATCCAATACAAAGATCACAACGTCGGAGGTGATATCGTAGTTTGTTACTGGATGCCAAATGATCCCGGCGAGAGAAGAAGCCTGCTTGAACAGCGGATGATCAGCTACCCGGAACTGGTCGCCAAACTCGGGTATGACCCGAAAGCAATATTTAATTAAGCTTGATATAGGGTGAAAGCCGGTTGGTATTGGTAAAACCCTCATACCGGACGATCTCATTTTTCACCGGGTCATAAAAGACCTCCACGTAAAAATTGTCCAGGCGATGCAGCTGCACGATGAGCTTGCCCTCTCTCCGGTCACCCAGAAAATTGCCGGTGATCGCGATGTCAGCCTGCTCACCAATCGGCATCGCGTTAAAATCGAGTACGGTAAATTGCTTTGCCATAGAAGCTGCAAAGATGGAAAATACCATCCATACATCAACTAAAAATTCAATCCGCCTGTTTCAAATGATGAATTTCCTAGGCCTTGCTTTCGAAGAATTATGTGAGCGGCTCTCCAAGACCGGGGCTATTAAGGCAGATTTTGTTTGCAGCGAGGCTATTGCCGGCCTGTGAAACCATAAGGAAGCATAAACTACTCGGAGTAGCTGCTAACAAGTTAAAAAGATCATTCTATGACGACCGCGTTATGGTCTGCCGATTCGGGAGGAGGGATATAATGGATAGTCACAGAAGAGCAGGAAGCGGAATTGCCATCCTGGCTGGAACTGCATTACCCGGCTTCGGATATTCTAAACAGGCACAGGAATTGGATACGCTTAATCCGAGATATAAAGGAATCGACTTTCACCAAGGAATTAATTATGGCCCACAACATCGTCATTCGTTGAAACACCTTGAAAATCGAGATTTAATTGCAGGTCCACGATTTTATCATCTTTATTAAATTCAACAGTAAATAAATAGTTCCCGATTCGATACTGATTTTTGTTCTCCTGATAAGCAATTAATTGCGCGAATTCTTCCGGTGTTTTCAAAAAAAAGTATTCCCTAAATAAATTATCCCACTTATATTTACCCAGCTCTTGCAAGGATGCTCCTAAATAATTATAAATACTATCAAGTTTTTTTTCATTGATAAATCCCAAAACTTTTCGTGCAAATAAATCCCGCCGCAACGCTTTATCACCAGTTAAATTCAAATCTTTGTGCTTTTCATAAGTTTCAAAATAAAACTTTTCAACCTCATTAGTCCGGCCTAAACCGATGTACATTGCCAAAGTATCCTTTCCAACAAGTTTAAACTTGGACAACGCCCCCTGACTAGTTATCAAGGTGCACTGATTAAACGGCAGATATGGACGAATACTTTCTTTTACAAAAGTTTTAAAATCATAGGCATTTTTAAATGCAAATGCCGTTTGAACTATTGAATAAGCGCTATCCAACTGATTTATGTTTAGCAAATGCACGATTTTCGTCGAGGCAATATTTGCAAGTTTTTTTGGAGCTAAATTTTGAGCGTGAATAAAACACGGGAATATGATAAAAAGAAAGGTTATTCTCCATGTAAGTTTTATTTTTTGAACGAAGCAATCAAAAATCATCTTGACAAATTTAGGTTTGGTTAATTATTTTATACAGACCATAGAAAAAAGAACTTTAGTATTTTTAAAAAGAGCGTCAAAACTTCCCGTTATCACGAAAATAAACTATAAAGAAATCAGAGCATCATGAATAGTAACGTGATTAATAATAGGAGGTTTATGAATAAGGTGATAAGAATTTAATACAAAAAAATATTATGAGATGATATTACTATTTCACTCTAATAACTTATTGCCAGTACCTGTTGAAGTCGCCCAACCTCAATTGGGCGTATTGATTCCAGACTTCATAATCGGTCCAACCGTTTTGAAAAATATTTTCCAGAAATTCCCTGGAGAAAAACTCGGCACCGCTGTCCAGGATAAGGACGTACCGGTTTTTACATAACGGATTTGGATAGACTAATTTCAAAGATAATTTAAAGCCATCAATCTTTACATTTCCGACTTTTATATGACTTTTAAATATGTTATATGGCAGCTTGGATTTAATTCTTGATAAAACGTAATTCGTTGATTCGCTGTTGATGATAACCAAACTATTTTCTTTAATCAACTGGTCTGTTATTTCAGTATCATTGACCACGGGGCATTCGCTCAAGAATTTACTTTTCCAATTAGCTGTGAATATTTTTATTGCGGTGTCATATTTCATTCTATCTTGCGGAGAGCCTTTTGTTCCTCTCACAATAACAAAACGACTAGAAAAAACATCATTTAAAGGCCCTTCAACCAAATGGCTTTTATTAGCGGCATGAAGGCTACCGCTGTATTGCTCAACATACAGATTGGACGGCACCCGGTTGTTATAGCTCAATTTTCCATTGTTGATCAGTCGAAAAAACCTACGCTTATCCAAGGTTTTCAGAATCGACGGATCTATCGTATACCGGTTGACATTAAAAGTCTTAATATTGATCGCATTATTCTTTCGGTCAACTATAGCTTCAATTTTTGCTTTTTTTCCGGGGTTGATGTCGTCGATCGTCAACCAGAAAGCCCGATTAAACTTTAACTGCCATGTACTAAATTTGATTGTATCGGGCACGACCTTTTCTTTTTGAAGGAAAAATTGGAAGATACGTGCAACGTTGTTATTTTCCGGGATCAAATTCAACAAGGGGTATTCCTGCTTCTTTTTTTCAAGATACAGGACCTTAAGATGAGCGTTCCCGCCATTATTGTTTATGGCCGTGGTTAAATCTTTAGATTTTCCAAATCTGTTTTTGGTTTCATATTTGGAATGGACGATAAATACAGGCGAGTATTTATAATTGTCAAGATCAGCGTAAAAATTTTCTGATATGCTTTTGCGGCTAAACGGAGATGTTTTACCATCTTTGTCCAAATGGGAAATATCAAATTCCGTAAGCGCTGGTGCATCAATTCCAACCGCCGCAAATAACGACGGATATTTGTTTGCCATAAACAAAGCCATCGCCCCTCCTAAACAGTCGCCATAGGAGTAAACCCTGTTAGAATCTATGTTATAATCAGCTTTTACATCAGATAATATGTTTAGGATAGCATTGGGGGTCATATTGGAAAAACTATGATCTTCATAACATCTGGCACTACTCCAAACCACCGCATAACCGTATCTTTCAGCAAGCTTCTTTACAAATTCGACCCTATCGACATCAGCAACATACATACTTATTTCAAAAGGCCTAATTGTAGTCTGATGTGGCATCATCACAACCAATGGGATAGCCCGATTTGGAAGATAACTCGACGGAACATAAATCATATAAGAATCAACCTTGTAAAAACTCGTACCGGGAACACGGATATGCAGCCCTGGTACTCCCGAAATCGCCTCTTTCTTTTGCAGATATTTATCGTAAATATTTGCCATCTCAAATAAGTTACCAGAAAGCTTTCTTTCATAAAAGTCATCGTGGTTTACCTTTACGGTGTCCGTGTAACTGAGTCTGTTCAGCAATACCTGTAAATTCCGCTTCACTTTTTCTGTGCCTACAGCAGGCAGGGCCGTTATTGCTGCCAAAATAAACTTATGATAATCACCATAGAAAATATTCTGTGTTAAAGTGTCTTTACCAGCAAAAAGGCGGATTTGATAGGGGCCTTCCGGTATACTTTTCATTGGGAGGGCAATGCTTCTTTTATTAGCAAACGGAATCATCCAAACCAACTCTTCGTGTATGTCACGAATCTCTACTTTGGAGATCTGGTCCGTTTCCATATAAACCGAAGGCACCTTGACTGACAGGGTATCCCCTTCTTTTAGCAAATAGCGATTGCAAAAACTTTCGTAATTTATCCCGATAGAATTTGACTTGGCGTAGTTAAGAGAACTTAACTTCACCAGAAACCTCCAACTCCCTGATTGATTGAGCAGCTTTGCCAGGAATAAGTTTTCTCCTTTTTTTAAATGAACCTTTAACAAATATTCATAACCATTAAAGGATAGCGCTTTCACGCTCTCCATCTGCAAGTTCTGATTTACCCACAACCTCATTCCATAGTCGCAGCTCGCCATCACCGCAACATCCTGGTCTATACTGCTGATTACTGTACAAACAACATAATTTTGTGATGGAGCTTTGATTTTAAATAAACTATCCACAGCAACATAGCTATTATCCGCATGGTATGAGAACCTGGCAAATGGTGTAAAGCTAGTTATAGCAGTGTCGCTGGAAGTTGCCGGATAAAGCTCGGTAAAATCCTTGTACCGGCTGATCCGATCGGCTTGATCGAAATGACCGAGCTCGTTAGATATATTCCAGGTACTTACTGGATCAGACTTAATCGGTTTGGTAAACTCCCAATTTTTAATTAGTACTTCTGAATCGCATTTCGCCAAATCGTCTATACTGTTTTGCGGCATGGAAGAGGTATTTACACACCCCCAGGAAAGACAGGAAATAATCAGAGATATAATTATATACCGGGTCATTTGCAAAAGTTTATGGTGAAAGGTTGTTTATTATTTTGTAGTATTTTCCGGTTCTCGCTATCACCATAGTAATAGGTGATTTTTCGCAAATGCTCCCCGCCGGAAATGGAGAAATACGTTTTAGGCATAAATTGTATGCGTGCTTTGTCAAGCCCAATTGGTTGCAATTGGGTTTTAAGGCTTTCTTCCTCTACAGTATAAGTGCGGTTGTTATTTGTAACGGCGACAGCCTTCAGGAACAATTTATTCGACACTTGCTGATTGTGAACCGCATTTCGGTCAACAACCAGCGTAATGATGTCGTCATCACCAGGAATGCCGGGGAATGATGTGGAAAGAGCGCGCGAAGTATAGTCCGTGTTTTCAGTTAAACCACCAACGACATCAAGGGGTAAATACCTCATGGAAAATGCATTAACTAAACAGCCTTGCTGATCATTGCCGATGAAGTAACCCATATTAAACTTGCAGTTTTTCGGACCCGATTTAAGTGTTATTTTTACAGATGCTTTAATTTCAGGGTCTTGTTTAGAAACCTTAAATCTTTTCGTGGTACGAAATACAGTCCAAATTAAATCCTTGTCAAAATTATTTCCAATACCAATTTTATTCGTGATTTCTATTGGCCAGGTTACAGCAGTACCGAGAGCAAATTCAGTACTGGGCATAGGCTCCAGATCGCCGTTTCCTCTGTCACTGGTATAGGTTAGGGTCGATCTATGACCAACCTCCCAGTCCTTTGGAGTAAGTAAAGCAACTACCACCCTTACACTATCCCTATCATCGGGCTGAAATTTAACATTCATTGTCATGTGTAAATCGGAATTCACATTTATCGTTTCAGGCTGGTCAATCGTGTCGATCTCGATACATCCAAGAATTTGAAACATGAGTATAATGACAAAACAGGCAATAGCATGTGTTTTTTTCATTTTATTGTGGTTACAAACTATATTTCCGGAATACATAATGGTAACCGGTATTACTTGAGGAAACAAAGTCAAAGGCGAGAAGAGCATTTCTTTCGCCATCCATAGGTAACAATGTCATGTGGCAACCCAGGCGCCCATTTTCCCCTACGATATTGATGTTTTGCACCTTTTTATGCGGTTCTAAGGTTATGTAGCCATTGGCCGCTAGCGGAAGATTAAGATTCTCCTTAATAATATAAGTCCCGTCTTCGTCGACTTCCAATAAAAACTTAGTAAAATCAGATCCGTCCGTGATATCCCTATCATTTCGATACGCTGCTGAAATGTGCCATTGCCCCCTCAACGGATTGGCGTTGGCCTGGTTCCGGCCCATTCTCTTACACGAGAAAGCAACTAAGCATAATAAAACGATCACTGACCTTGATACGTTAACTTTCATCGATTAATCTTCAATTGTAATTAAGTCCTTATTAATACCGGTAATTAAACAAGCTTAATGCCCGTTAGCAATCCGATCTGATGCATTTTTACTTTATTAACTTATAGTCAGCCCAAAAGAATGTCGGAAATTCAGACTCGCTACTTAGTGAAGTATTGGAACGTCTTTCAGTACTAACTACAGCTAATCCATCACTTGACAACCCCGAAGCAACTACAGAAGATTGGCCATTGAGTTTCACATTGTAATAAAATTTCCCTGGACCCTCAATCGATAAGTCCAATGCGCTTAATGGAATTAAAAACTCATAGGTAAGCACACAGGTATTATTAAAAAGCCCAATGGACTTGACACCATTTTTATTATAAATGGAAATACTTGTATCTGCAATGGTTTTAATACCACTTATTCGAATCTCTTTTGAATAAGTAAGTAATTGATGATTTAAAACCTTAGTAATTGAATCTTTAGAGCTTAAACTATAATTGGAGGTGTACAAAATAGGCTGTGCTTTACCCAAGGTTTGTAAAATTACAGACTTACCATTCTCACTTATTACAGGAAAAGTAATAGATTTAATACTGCCGTTAAATTTTTTCGCAGTTGGGTTAACCGTAAGCGTTATGCCCCCTTTAATCACTTTATAAATAATGCTTGGGCTGATCGTTTGAATGACCAAATAGATATTCACATCATCGTTGGCAATCGTGTATAAAATATCTGTGTTTTTATTGTGTGCCTGAAGGGAGTTGTTCCACTCATCCGCTTTGCCATCGATGATAAAATTGGACGGAATTCGTAGGCTCTTTAATTGTACAGCTGGAAGCTTCTGACTGAATGAAAATAGCGGCGACATAAAAAGCAAGCAATAGCTCAATAGCTTTAAGATCACGGATTGATTGATATTCATAATTAAGATATTAATACTAAAAAGTAAGTTTTCTGGCAGCAGATTTTATCCGTTCAACTTCGGCCGAAGGTATTTTTACGGGCATGGTTAAAATAGTTCTACGCATATTTTCTGCATTTTTATAATCACCTGCTTTTTTATACAAAAGCAGTAAATTATACTTATACTCAAATCGGTTAGGAATAAAATCAACAAGCCACTTGTAATTTTCAATAGCTTTAGGATAGTTTTCCAATTGCAAGTACGCTTTCCCAAGTGAGCTGATTATTTCGGAAGTAATCAATTTTTTCTTCGCTTCTTCCAATACAATGACCGCTAGCGGATAATCGGCACTGTCTTGCATTAAGAAAGCTCCGTAATCAAATAAAAATTTACCATCGCACTTCAAAGCGGGATAAATTTGGTTATAGGAAACCTTGTTATTCATTCTTGAGGACGTAAAACCATGACGGATAAAATCCCACTTTTCATAATAAAAATATTGGTTTATGTTGAAAAAAGTAAAAGAAGTTAACACGAGCATGAAAGCCAATGTTATTGCTTTTTTCACCATCGGGAAATTAAACCAATTGATGTTTAGTTTAAACTTATTACTCCTGATAACTTCCGTAGTCGCAAAGAAAAAACTGAACATCAATAATATAATATTAACGTGGAACGGGTACGAAAAGAGGCCGAGTAGGAATGTCCCTATAACCGTTAGTTTAATATTGGCCAACAGATTACGGTGAATTTTAGATTTTGCCGAAAAAAAATAACATAGCAAAATAACTAAACCGAAGAAGCCGATGCATCCTATTGTCTCAAAAAGCTGGAGATATTCATTAAATAAAACGTATCCTTCATCTGCTATCAAAAATGAAACGCTTGAAAAATCAATATGATTTGAGAAATAAGCTGCTTGCCATTGAGGATAATACCAAGTGAAACGCCCCAGTCCCGTACCAAACCAAAAATGATCTGCGACATGTTGCCAGGCAATATGCAACTTCATAAATCGTCCCATGGCTGACAACTTTTTTAAATAAAAAAGATAATGGCCCAGGTAAGCTATGGACAGCGGTGTTAGAAAAAGGAATATCATTTTGGTTAAATAACCAGCTTCTGTTATGTATTTTTTTAAGGTATCTTTAAAATTTAAATAGAGATAACCAATTGCAACTACCACCAACACGAGTAAAGATGATCGCGATTGCACGTAACAATCTATATATATTAAACCGCCGACAAGAATCGTTAAACAACCATAATATGCGATTGAAACCAGCCTTTTCCTATTGAGTAATTTTGATTCAAGTTTATGACGGGTCAATGATAAAACATAAACTATAATCGGTAACTGAAAACTTAGGAAGCAAGCCATTACGCCGGAATTTAAAAAACTCCCTTGAACGCTTAGTCCATTAAAAAAATCTGGCGTTGTTTGGATTTGTTGATATGCCAGAAACAACTCGTAAAACCAAAAGATAACATAAACGACAAGCGCTTTTTTTAGCAGTTTGACTTCTAAATTGGTAAAAATCAAATACGCCATTGAAAATGAAACGATATTAATTGCGTATTCGTCGCTTGCATATTTGACGCCGTTCGCAAAAAGAGGCCAGGCTACCAGTGACGCCATAAGGCAATAAACGATCATCAACTCAAATGAAAAGTAAGGCCGTTTAACTTTGCAGAGCAATAATATTGCAACAGGAACTGATATCAATACGGCCGTTAAATATTGCCCGTTTAAATTAGTCTCATAATTAAAAGCATACTGATAACGGCAGATGAAAAACCAACACCACACCGTTAGTATAGCAATAACGACAATGCTGTAAAAAGTTGATTTAATCTCTTTTACAGTGATTGTTTTGAGTGTTGTTAGCGCAGTCAATTTTGTTGTGGTCAATATAAACGTTATTCTGAGGGGAGCGAGTTATAGCTATTAGGCACGATAACTTTATCCTCCTTAATCATGATAATCTCATTGAATTTCAAAGCATTTGCATACTCATCATTTTTTTCAATTGTTATATGAGACTTTATTTTTAATGCATCTGTATTAAACTTTAGCATAGCAGGGTCGCGTGTCCTTGCTATAAAAAAGAGATTAAATTCGCCTTTTTTTAGTTCATTTGATTCGATGTATTTTACCTTTCCAATACAAATGGAGCAATCTCCGTCAAAATAATAAATCAATGAATTATTTCCTTTAAATCCGGAAAGTAAGGTACTAAGTTCGTTGTAAGTCGTATTGTTCATTCGGTTAACGGGAGCATTGCATCCTGGTAATAATAAAAGCAATACACATAATTTATAGTAAGCTCTGATTTTTGAATAAATTTTCATTGGATCTTATATTTAATAATGCTATTTCCCATTTTATGGCTCAGTCCATAAATGATATTCTTTGACCAGTCTATGTCGAAACCAAAAATTCCCGCATCTAATTCGTAAGCAGTCTGAGGGACTAAAGCATCATTAAAATTAAATAGCTTGTTGGTGTGATAATCTTCTATTGAAACTGGTTTTCCGTCGTAAAGGACATATAATGAATTATCCTTCATCCTTACCTTTCCTGTATAGCCATGAACAGCCTTTTTTGTGGGGCCGGTTGATACTGCCCCCATCGTATGGACGCTCTTTAAGTCAGGATCAAAACCGTCTGGTCCATGCGCTCGTTTAATTAAGGTTCCTGTTGTATCGTAAATATCAATAAAATCAGTAAAGTAATAGTTGTAAAGGATTTTGTCCCTGTTGCTTGAAAGAGATGTTTTGCCGGTAAAAACCTGATTAAGTTCCGTTTGATCATAGTCCTTCTGGATCAGGGGAAAGCTTCCTTTTGTTTGTAAAAAATCTCCCTTCCCGTTATAAAAGCTAAAAACCCCAATTTTTGGTGATTTGAAATTATCACAAAAATCGACTATTTTGTTTTTTGATATAACCAATGGATAGTCAACTACTTTTGTTTGAATGGTTACGCTTGATATCGGAGTTATATTCTCATTTTTAGAGGTTATAGAATCAACTCCAAAACTGTAAATTTTCTTATTATAAAAATCGGTGATGTATAAGATGTTAGTTCTATCATCATATTGCAATTGGCAACTTAACAGCTGCCCCGGGTCGTTGCCTTTTTTTGCAAATGAGGTTATATACTTCATTGTACTTAATTGATATGCCTGCATAAAATACTCGCCATTCATATCCACGAGCAATAGTAAATCTTTATCCGGAATTACACATATATCAGAGGGCTTGATCGCTCTTTGCAACGCGATGACTTCTCCATGTAAATGTTCGTGACGCTTAAAGTCCTTGTCAACAAAGATTCTGACACCCTTTTCTTTTTGGGCCGGGTTGCAGGAGAACATAATACCAGATAAAACCAGTAGAATAGCGCATTTTATACGCTCAATATTTAGCATGTACTTATATTTTAATAAATTACCTCATTTTATGAGGTAATTTATGTTTCCTAATTTCCCACTGGGATTACTTTTTGGCGTTTTTGTCGCAAGTGGTTTTTGTCCCGTCACCCCATGTGATAACACATTTGAAATTCGGATCGGGTTTGCAATAAAGTTCACAAGCAAGTGTGCCGCTTTCGTCGCTAGCAACAAATGACGAAAACCCTGCGAAAGATGCTAATGCAACTGCCGGGATTACTAAAACCTTCAATACTAATTTTTTCATAATTTGATATCGTTGAATTCCAACACCATTGTTGGATACTGCAATTTAAAATCTGATACTGCAGCTACTCTGCAGTTTGCACTTTTTATATTTTTTTTCTTCATCCCGATATAACGATAAGAACAATGATCATGGTTAGACCGCTTCACTGAAAGAGGGTTAGCCGATATTCATTTTCCTTTGAAAGGCAATCTTAAATTCGCCTTCATCATCGTAGTAATAAGATTGTCGTTGCTTGGAATATTTTATAGGGGCCCCGAAATCCTTCATAATGCCGATATAATCATACAAAGTCCGCTCTGCCACCTCTAATTTATTAGCAAGCTGCCTGGGTGTGCCGGTTCCTTTTATTCGTATCAGGAAGTCTAAACGTACTAATTTATTCAACAAAATCTTAGACATATTTGTACTCTAATGAGTTATTTAGAATTATTCATCTGTTAATCAAAAACGCCATTACTTAAATTTTAATAAACAAAACTACCGTCTCCCCGCCTTTTCATTTCCTTTCCGTTACGCATAGGTTTCCCACCCCATCTTTGCAGGTTAAGGCGTATTCCAAACAAAAAATACCGGCTTAAGCTATTGCTGATTACATTGGTTACGGATTGTACCCCAATGTTTTGATGAATAAAATTATTTTGCTTCAATAAATCATAAACATTAAAAGTTATTGACAGATTCTTCTTCTTCAATATCTTTTTTTCGAATCCGACATTAATGATTAAAGGGCTTGTATTTATTCCGGTTAGTCCCGATATGATTTTTTTTGAAATATTGTAAGTCAAAAGATAATCTTTTGAAAAATAGTTTATTCCGTCAATTGCAAGTGATGTGGTTTTTACAATATTGGTTTCTTGTCCGGGGAATGCAAATGATGACTTAACAACCTCATAACCTACGTATGGATTTATTTCAATAAGCTCATTCGGACTGATACGAGGACCAAATCGCTCATCTATTCGCCACGTATCGCTAAAAAATTCCTTATTGTCACTCATTGAGGGAGTGTGACTATAGCTGATATTTCCGCTTAGCTGTAAATTGTATTTTCGATCATATAGTTGCTTGGAAATATTGTGTTTGCCACTGATTGAATAGGCTCCGTTTAAATTTACAAAATGGGTTTCCGTGATATACCCAACAGCCTGTTGTATTTGAAGATTATTGACAGATACTTGGTTTTGTGTTTTAGATGCACTTAAGCCGAATGAGTAATTGAGCTTAATATTGGGTACATAAGTATAAAACTGGGCGTTTAGGGTATGATTAAAAGCCAACCTGAGGTTCGGATTTCCGACTATCGGGTTTTGGGGATTTGATTTATCAGTAAATGGCTGTATTTCTATAAAATCAGGTTCAACGTTTGTCCCCGTATAATTGAGGGTTAAACGTTTTGTGCTTGACCATACGTAAGAATACCGCAAAACAGGCAAAACTCTGAAATCAGCACGTTTAGTTAAAATAGGGTCACTTGTACTCGCGTTGACTTTAATACCAGAAAGCAGCGATTGAACCAATGTGCTGCCCAATGACAGATTATGCTTTGAGCCGGTTAATCTATAGTTTAACGTCAATCGTGTTTCGGTGAACGAGTAGTTATAGATATTATTTCTTTCCGGCAGCTCCTGAATTATATTATCGTTGAGCACCGTATCATAAATGGCTCTATTATCATATTGAGTACGTTTTATTTGTCCGTTAAATTCAAACTGCGAATATTTAGTAAGTGGTTCAACATAGGTGATACTACCTCTGTAGGTTGTGCTGTTATTGCCTCTATCGAGTAAGCTGTGCATTATAGAATCTCCGATGATATCTTTCGCCAGGCTATCCGCATAGTACAAGGTATGATATCTGGTTTCAGTATTTGAAACGTTATTAACACGGCTTAAACTAACCTGAAAGGAGATATTTCTTCGCTTTTTAAAGATGTGCTGATAAAAAGCAGTAATCCCCAAGTTTTTTGACGAATTGAGGTTGTGGTTAAACCCGTCCATTTTTTGATTAAGCCATCCTAAAGAGGTGTTTCCGGAATTGGTGTCTCCGTTTGCTTCAGAATAGTTGATACTTGGGGTTACTAAAATGTAATTAGTGCTATCCAAATTAAATTCTATTTCAAGATTGAAATTATGCCCGAAACGGGTATTGTGCTGATTCGCCTGATCAGTAAAATTGTTTGTCCCTCTGATACTGTAATTTTGGCCGTAGCTTTTGTTGACTACCTTATCATCATTCTGATAATATTTATAACTAGAATTAATCTGTAAAAATTTACTCCATTGATCGCGGTAATTGAAAGACGGGACAGTCTTTTTACTGGTACCAGCCTGTGCGTCCTGGTTGACGACGTTTTCTGAGTTTCCTATTAAACCGATCACTTGGTTCGCATTCAGATATTGTGCAAAAATATTTGCATTATATCTTTCTTTGTTCCCAAGTTGGCCAGTCAATTTTGCTGTCGTTCCTACAGATTTTTCTGCTTTTGTAGTAATATTTAATATTTTTTCTGAGTTGCCATCCTTAATCCCCGTTCTGGCCGCTATGTCTCCATAATCATCAACTACTTGTATTTTACTTACAATGTCGGCAGGCAAGTTTTGAATAGCCTGCGCCACGTCTCCGCCAGCATATAGTTTACCATTTAGCTTTGCTTTTTTTATCTCCTGGCCAAAATGAAGAACAGTTCCATCTTTCCCAACCTCAAACCCGTCCATTTTTTTTAGCAATTCATCAACAGTATCATCCTCCCGAACAACATAATCTGTTGCCCTATATTCGACGGTGTCAGTTTTGTAAGTAATAGTGGAGCTTCCATTAACCTTAACTTCCTGCATTAACGTTATACTCGAATTGATGACGATGGGATCAAGAACGAGTTTCGGATTTTTAGCGTTTTGCAGATACCTGAAACTTTTAGGATTCCATCCAATTCCACTTACCGTAATGGTAAATGTCGCCATCTGTACCTTATCAAAAACAAATATTCCGTCATTATCACAGCTTGTTTTCAAAGTATCTCTTTGGGATGTTAACGTGAGCGTTGCTCCTGCAACTGGCCTACCTGTTGAATCATTAACTAACCCGCTTACTTCACGAAAAGGGAGACGCGTCGCCTTCCTCTTAGTGGTATCATTTAAGTCTTGAGCTAATAGCGATTTACACGAAATGAATACTATCACCAATGTGATTACACAAAATCTCATCTTAATGCATTTATATTGATTCGTAACCTCGGACTTTTACCCGCTGATTCAGAAGTGAAATTATTTAGCGCCAACAGCCTTGAATCCTAGAAGATTACGCAAAGCTGGCTTGGAAAAATCATTAATTGTGGAATAAATAATTTAAAGTAGTCTGCTTAATATTTTTTGTAAAATCGTTTTAGCATATTTTGCAAAAAAAAGGGTACATCAAGCATTCGTAAACATGGTGTGGAGTTGTCAGTTAAATTAAGACTCATTGTAAAAAGGTTTATGGTTGTTCTCATGGTAAGAAGATGATTAGGTTTGGAATCCAATGATACTATTTTTTTTAAATAAAAAAAATAGTATCACTAAATAAATTTCGTTTCGCGATAAATGAAGAAATTATTAGGCGACATTAGGTCGTTTTATTACCAATAAATTAAAACAATAAAACAAAAAGTTCGCTTTTAAAGAAATACGGTACGTTTTAAACATATTTATGATTACACTGAAATGGCTTTCTTTTTCAAACTAAGGGCTTGATTTCCTCGCACATGCCGTTAAATTTCAATTGATAAAGAGCCGTCATAGGAGAAAGAAATCAGGCATGATATAACGGCAGATTTATCTAAAAACATGAACTTTAATCGATTAATTGGGTATAAGTTGGCTTCATTAATATTAAATAAAACAAAGGAATACTGTAAAAAATGCCAATTTTAGAAAAATCGGTTTAGCGTATCATAAAGTTTTGGGTCATAAATCTCACTTAAACGTGATGTGTCCGTGCAACCGAGGGGACTGTCGCCCCACCCGTTCCTGAATAAACTAAATTTAAAGGCATGCATACTTTCATACTGCAATCTGCATAACCCGTAATTGCTATACAAGTTGTAAAAAAACGGGTCTCAGGTAATTTACCCAAGCACCCGGGCATGATACCTTGTAATAGTGGTATCATACCTGAAAAATCGATCTCCCTGGCCGGGCGAAACGGGTAAAATATCCCAATATTCAGATTTTGGTCACCAAAGTGTCCCCCAGAAAATTGCCGGTGATGGCGTTCCTTTTTTTATAAATCGCTAAAACGGGCAAAATATCAGGGCATGTAAACGGCTATAACCGCTTTTCGAGTTTGGCCGCACGCCCCGACATTTAGCCCGTCTGTGCTTAATTTGTCCTATCTTCCATTATTATCAGTCTACCAGCCATAGTTCTGCACCAGATTGGGATCTTTATCGATCTCCGTCTGCGGGATCGGCATCAGGTAATGTTTGTCTGCAAAGACCCGGTCTTGCAGGGTGACTGTTTTGTAAAACACCGCAACGCCGGCGGCTTCGCTGTTTACGTCCAGGCCGGTCGCAGCTAATTCTGCGGCAGAGGGACGGGCGTTTAAACCCAGCGCCGGTCCATTGTCTACAGTCTTGGCGATCAGCCAGCGCCTCACATCCCAAAAGCGGTGGCTTTCAAAAGCAAACTCTACCCTGCGCTCGTTTTGGATCCGTTTGCGCATACCGGCCTTGGTTTCATCTTCCGGCAAAACAGGTAATGCGGGCATAGCCACACGGTTACGTACCATATTCAGATATTGGTAAACGGATTGATCGGGGGCATCCAGGTATTCATTCATCGCTTCGGCATAGCTCAGATAGATCTCTGCCAGACGAAAGATCGGGAAATTCCTGGTTCCGGTACCCGAATTGGCGTTACGGTCATAAGTAGGCGATAAAAATTTACGCACGTTATATCCCCAGGGGTTAGTGCCGGGTTTACCGGTGGCCCATCCATCTGTGATACCGTTCCCGGCCCCAAACCAGGCAAGCCTGACAGGACGCTTGGTTGCATCGAAGCGCCAAACATCGTACTGGAAGAATATACTGGCATAAAAGCGTGGGTCGCGGTCTTTATACCGATTAGAAATACCGCTTACGTTCTGGAATTTTTGACCATCCCACAGATCACCGCTCCAGGTACCGTCTGTGGTATAGCCCGAGCCCTGGGCATTAATCGGGTAACCGTTTTTCATTTCATAGGCATCAACAAGCTGCTGTAATGGTGTCAGCTTTCCATTCCCTTTAAAAGGCGATCCGTTAGGAAGAAAATTGCCGTCTATGTCAGTCGAATTACCCATTATCCTGGGCAGGATCGTTTCGGTGTAGTCGCGGGTATAAAACTGGGCAGCATAGTTTTGTACAGGGTTATTGGGAAACGGGCTGTACAGGCTGTAGATGCCCAGGTCAATAACGGCCTTTGCGGCATCCGCTGCTTTCTTCCATTTCTCTTTGTCATAACTTGTATTGAAAAGCGCCTTACCGTCTTTATTTTTCACCCCTCCATATAAAGGGTTACCGTTAAACAATGGACTTGCGGCATACAGGAGTGTCCTTGCTTTCAGCGCCAGCGCAGCCCCCTTTGTGATCCGGCCGGTTTGGGCGGCTTCCTGGGTTGCAGGCAATACCTCAGCGGCGGCATCGCATTCTGAAGTGATGAAGTTAACCACCTCATCAACCGAATTACGGGCAACCTGTGTATCTTCCAGGTTACCCGGGTCAACATCTTTTGCGCTGGTTAACAGTGGCACAGCGCCATAACGTTTAAACAATTCAAAGTAGAACTGTGCCCGCAAAAAACGGGCTTCGGCTTTGTAGCGCGGTTTCCAAATAGCATAATAACTCTGGCGGTCAAGCGGGACCGGCACATTATCAATCCGATCAATAAAGATATTGGCCCGCCGGATGTCCTGGTATTTGCCGGACCAGTTGCCTAACGGGTTATCGTTGGTGCTCCAGCTCCCCAGGTTATATTTATACGCGTTGATCGCCTCGCCGTTGTCAAACCAATGGTGGTAGGTTTCGTCGGTAGCGGCCGTTAAAAAGGACTGCATTTCGTCGGGCAGGGCGTTGTATAGCCGTGCCTGGGCCTGCTCGGCCAGGTTAATATTATTGTACACATCGTCTTCGCTCGAATATTCGGCGGGTACAACGTCCAGGTATTTTTTGCAGGAAGCACTGCTAACCAGCAGCACTGCCAATAGCAGCTTACAAATATTTTTCATCATGTTACATTGAAGCATTTAATCCTATATTTATGACACGCAGTTGTGGGTAGTCGCCAAAGCCATTGGTCCTTTCCGGATCGAAGATCTTCATCTTTGACCAGGTGTAAATATTGGACCCGCTTACAAACGTGCGGATGTTGGCAAGGCCTATTTTGTTCACCCATCGCTTTGGAAGGGTATAGCCGATCTCGGCATTTTTAAAGCGTAAGTAATTAGAAGAGCGCAGCCAAAAGGTTGAGTTTTGATTATTGTTGACGTTGTTGGAAGATGACAATCTTGGCCATGCGGCATTCGGGTCAGGGTTATCAGTTGTCCAACGGCCTTTCAGGTAATCGGCCAAAACGGAGCTGTTGCTGGAGAATGCCCATGCGGAAGTACCCGTAAGCCAAAGCTGCCCGCCGGTAGCCCCCTGGAACAGCACGTTCAGGTCAAAGCTCTTGTACGTATAGGATACCGTTAACCCCATGATAGATTTGGGCGTGGTTACTTTACCCAGGTAACCTTCATCCTGGCTGTTGATCACCCCATCGCCATTACGGTCCAGGTATTTGATATCACCGGGGCGAACCGCACCGAATTGCTGGGTAGGGCTGGCCGCAATATCCGCATCATCCCTGAACAGTCCCAGGGCCGTTAAACCATATGCCTCGTTGATCTGGGTACCTTTCAGGCCCCGGTATGCCAGTGCGTAAACCGGTTCTGCCGCGTATTGGATGCGGTTAGTAGCATACGAGTAAGATCCGCGTATCATCAGGTTATGGTTGCCAAAGCGTTTGCGCCAGGTCAGTTCACCCTCAAAGCCTTTATTATCCACAATCCCTGCGTTAATAGCCGGCAAGTTTTGTACACCCGATACGTCTGGAATAATGGTAGCCGTCGTTAGTATTTGTGTACGCTGTTCCTTAAATACATCACCGGTAAAGGCGATCTCCCCTTTAAACAGTTCCAAATCGATACCAATGTTGGATTTTTTAGATTTCTCCCAGGTCAGGAATGAATTCCCAGTAGCGCTCTCCTGCGCGCCGGCGTAGCCATCACCATCGGCAGCCTGGCCGAACCTGTAACCGCTGCCATTGCCGGTTTGCCAGGTACTGAGGTAAGCAAAGCGCCCAACACTGTTGTCAACCCCTACTATACCGTATGATCCTCTGAATTTTAACAAACTCACAACTTTACTGTCTTTCAGGAAGCGCTCGTTGGAGGCCACCCAACCTGCGGATACCGCCGGGAAGAAACCCATGCGCCTGCCCTTCATGAAATTTTCAGAACCATTATAACCCGCGTCGGCCTCCAGCACATATCGCCTGTCATAAGCGTAATTAAGCCTGCCTACCAAACCCAGTTGTTTATATGGCAGGGCTGCAATGGCCCCGTCAGCAGTAGCGGTTGCCAGGAAACTTTGCGATTGGTTATAACGGAGCATACCGGATACCACATGCTTTTCTGCGAAGGTACGGTCGTAATTCAGGTAGGCTTCAAAAGTTGATTTGCGGCTACCGTTGGCATCTACGGCAAAACCCAGCAGCCCGTCGCCCGTAGATAACTCTTCATAATGACCTTTGCTGAGATCCGCGTCATTTTCATCTACAATAAACCTGTAGGTTGAGTAATTGCGCTGACGGGTGATATTACGGAAGTTTTGCGCATCATACGCAAAGCGGGTCCTGAAACTCAGACCTTCGGTAACAAAAGGCATTTTTAGTGTAAAGCCAATGATCGAACTGAGCGTATTTTCAAAGAAACGTCCATATCCAAATTGGGTTAACCTGCCATAAGGATTCGGTGGCGAGTCTTTTTGTCCGGGAACGGAACCATCCGGGTTAGTGAGCGGGTACAGATAAGATGGGGTGTTCCTGATCTCGTTAAAGAAAGAGCCCGCCGTTTCTGTAGGGTAATTTCTATCGCGCACGATGTCTGAAAGGTTCAGTTCCAGTTTCAGTAACGAAGTGAGGTCAACGTCTATATTACTGCGAAAGTTGTACTTACTCATTGCCGCATTAATATTATAGGCGTTCAAATTGTCATACTTGTACAAACCATCCTGTTTTAAATAACCCAGCGATACAAAATACCTTGCGGTTGATGAGCCGCCGTTAACGTTCAGGTTCCCCTGTGTCATCATAGACGATGGTTTGATCAACTCCTTTGTCCAGTCTACGTTCGGGTACAGGTATTGGTAGGTTGGGTTACTGCGGTCGCGGAATTTGTTCAGGTATTCATCTGTATAAAGGTTGGCGTTCAACCCATCATTATTCAGCGCTTCCCTAAAAAGCGTCAGCGCATCAAATGAATCAAGGTACTTCGGCATATTGATGGGCTGTTGGGCCGCTGTTTGCGTGGTCAGGGAAATAACCGGCTTGCCGGTTTTACCCCGTTTGGTGGTCACCAGCACAACGCCATTAGCGCCCTTCATACCATAAACGGCCGTAGCCGCGGCATCCTTAAGTATGCTTACTGTTTCTACGTCATTGGCATCAATACCATCGATGCTGTTTTCAATACCGTCTACCAGGATCAGGGGGCTTTTACCCTGGTAGGTACCAAAGCCACGGATATATAACGCGGAACCGTCGGCGCCAGGTTCGCCGCTGCTTTGTATGGTAACCAAACCCGGTAAACGACCAGCCAGGCTGTTGGTTAAGCTGGCCGTTGGTGTACGCAGCAGCTCTTTAGACGTTACCGATGTAAGCGCGCCGGTTACGTTATTTTTTCTTTGGGTACCGTAACCTACCACTACAACATCCTCCAGAAAGGCGATGTTTTGCTTCAACCGGACAGCAATAAATTCGCGGGATTGCACTGGGACTTCCGTTTTCAGGAACCCCATCATACTGAATACGAGTGTGGCATCTTCCGGCACCCTGATCTGGTAGCCACCGTTCACATCCGTTACCGTACCATAACCGCTGCGGCCTTTAACCGTAACGGCAACGCCCGGTAGACCCACCCCGCTGGTATCTGTAACCGTACCGCGTACTTCAATATCTTTTAACGCCTTAATCGCTGAGTTCATTTGCGCACCACTGTTGATTTTTATCCCCCCAGTGGCGAACGCCGGGCAACAAAAAAACAGGAAGATGCTGATCAATAAGGCACACCATCCCGCAACAGGAAAATAAGTGCCTTCTCTATTTTTAAATAAAGGTTTTCTCATAATTGGTTTTGTACAATTGTTAAATAGGAATGCTTTTGCGTATTGGTTCCCCGTCAAAAGACTATCAGCTGGCGGGCTGTTTCGTTTAAAAAATTTACATCATATGGTTAAGATTAGCTTGATGGTTCGTCCGAATAAATATTGAGATATAGTTAGATCTTCAATAGCTATAAAGTAATCACACAGGTATTCTTCGCTGATTTAAGCGCATAGCAAGCCCCGGCATACCATGGGGATGCTATTTTAAACCTTTACAGAATAATGAATTGCTTATCTCACGGGCTACATCAGTCGCCTATTGGCCTGGGGATGTTTACCCCTATACTAACTGCGGTACCAAAGTTTGGAGAACCGTCAGCGTTCCAGGTGAGTTTTTGCATACGTACCGTTCTTGGCTGATTAGGCTGGTTGGGTGTGTTGCGTGCATGGTAAATAAACCAATTTTCGGTTTCCATCCCCCCCTTACTATTTTGGCCGCTGCTGGAAAAAAAACCGTTATGGCCGGGGCCATAAACAGCGTTTACATCACTTTTTATAAAAACCTGTTTTTTGTTTATCCAGTCTGCTGCAACTACGGGGTTCCCGCCCGGTTTCAATTGGATCTGGCCCAGGCAATAGTTATCACTACTATACCGGCTGCCCGAAAAAATGATGAATAAAGGGCTATTGGCATCCCGCTGTAACATAATGGGACCCTCGTTAACGCCTGCTCCTAAAAAGGTTGGCTCCCATCGTTCCCAATCATTAGTTGGTGATGATATTTTAACCCTTGGCCCGCTAAGCGTCCATGGGTTGGCCATTGGGGCAAGAAAAATGTATTGCTTATATTTTTCAGCGGCATTCTCCCAGCCAGACCAGATAAAATAGTTTTTGTGCCCTATGGTCAGTATCGAGCCGTCAATGGCCCACTGGTCATTACCCGGTTCAGCTATTTTACCTTTGAAGGCCCATGTACCTTTTGTGGGATCAGCATTATCGTTTTCGAGCACGAACATCCGGTTACTGTCGTCCACACCGCTTTGCGCTGCTGCAAAATAAACGTACCATTTACCGCTAAGGAAATGCAGTTCGGGCGCCCAGAGGTCGGCGGAATGATCCGTGTTTTGTGGCGGTGTCCATACAACCGTCTCCGTGGCAGCAACCAGTTGAGACATCGCACGGGTTTTGGAGATGGATATTCGATTGCCTTTTGTTGAGAGAAAATAATAATACCCATCTTTTTGGGCTACAAACGGATCCGCATGATCACCATCGATCACCGGGTTCTTAAAATAGCTTACTTTATGCCCGGAATCGACCTTGGCAGGCGCATCTGATGAGCCGTTTTTTTGACAAGCCTGGGTCAACATAGGGACACAAACAATCAAAAGCGTAAATAATCTCTTTCTCATACTAAGTTCAAATAGGTTTCAATAAACTTTAAGCGTTAAACAGACAGTAATCAGAAATAGGCAAACGGCTGTATTAATGCTTTAATTGGTTGACCAAATCTAAATAGGAATATTGCCTGAATAATGCAATCAGGAAACCCGCCATGTCAAAATCAAAACTATCAAACTTACATTTAACTGATAATTAGCTATTTAATCCATTATAAAACAATAAAAATCAAGCTTTACAACCTCATAAATAACCTTTTATATAAGCTTTTTTCCCTCTTGACATTCGGTTGATTGCGGTAAAACGCTGTTTATTTGTAGTTTTATAAGGATGGCTGGCTGGTATAGCAGCCAACTGTTTTTCAGAATTGGTACATAACTAATGAAAAGATTTTTCACGATAATCGCTTTATTAATAGCCGCTTGCCCTGCCCGTGCTTACAACACAAAAACGGACAGCTTATGGAAAGTGTTAAAGACAGAACTCAGCCGGGAGGATACGCACATCAAGCGTAAAGAACAGAAAATATTACTGCTTCGGCAGCAGTTAAGTTTAGTACCCGCCAGTCAGTTTGCCCCACGATATGAACTTTTATCGCGCCTGTTCCAGGAATACAGCTCTTTTAAATTTGATTCTGCTATCACGAATGTGAACAGCATGATAAATCTTTCGAAACAGTTTGCAAAAAAAGATCAGCTCATCAAAAGTCAGATGGCGATGGGCACAGTGTTACTCAAATCAGGTTTTTATAAAGAAGCATTTGAAACGGTTTCGCTGATCGATACCAGTAGAATGTCAAAGCAAACAAAACATGAATTTTTAAATCTCAGAGCCATGTTGTATGCAGAGATCCGTGCCTATGATAATGATGCTTATTTTTCTAAACGATATCACCAGGCCTCGGAAAGGGACTATCAGGAGGCAGCACTCATTGTTGACCCTGATGAGCTGGAGCAAACCATTAACCTTGCCTTTTCTCCGGATAAAAAAATTAAGCCTTCTGTTGAATTTTATTATCACTATTTATTAAGCAGGCAGCTTTCGGAGCACGATATCGCCATGATCGCCACAAGGATCAGCCATGCTTATGCTGATGATGATAAACGCTTGTTGCTGACCTTAGCTGCCATTAACGATATCCGTTCGGCAACTAAAGAAACATTCGCAATATTTTTATTGGGCCAGGAATTCTTCAAGCTAAACAGAAACAACGACGCCTACATTTGCATTCGCGAGGCGCTGGGTAATGCCGCTTTTTACGGCACACGTAACCGGGCCGCGCAAATAGAGTCTGTGCTCCCCCTGATAGCCAGCAGGTTACTGGAAGAGAAACAACACGAAAAAGATATGGTATGGATTGGTTTCGCTGTTATTTTGCTGGTAGCATTTGTACTCTTTTTTCAGCTGGTGCTCTTCCGTAAACAGGTTCTCCGTATCAAGATAAGTGAGCTGATCATCAAAGAAAAGAATACAGAACTGGAAGATGTGAACGGTAAGCTTTGGAAATCATCTAAAGTAAAGGAAGAACTGATCGGGCTTTTCTTTAAAACATGCGCGTCCTACATCGAAACGCTTGAAAAGGTGAAGCGAAAAACCCAGCATAACATCAAACTGGGGAAATACAAGGACGCCACTACAGTGCTCGGCAATGTCCAGATCGAGCAGGAAAAAACAGAACTTTTTAATACTCTCGACAGGATATTTTTAACACTTTTCCCAAATTTTGTAGCCGCATTTAATTCTCTTTTAAAAAAAGAGGATCAAATACGGCTTAAGGAAGGCGAAACGCTGACAGCCACATTGCGCATCTTTGCGCTGATCCGGCTTGGGATCACGGACATTGAAACCATTGCCAGGATCCTGGATTATACGGTCAGTACCGTGTATACCTATAAAGCACGTGTAAAAGCCAAAGCCTTAGTTGCTCCTGAGCTGTTTGAACAAAAGATCATGGAGATCGAATTTACCGATGATCACTAACAGCGGTTCTTCTTTACAAATGAGCCAATTACCATCGTTTTGCGCCTTTTCCTTCTTATCTTTAAACTTGATCGATTTTTCTTTTCCCATTCTTTTTGCTGAAGCCGTTTAACTGGCCTGTTTCAATTTCGCCTCCATGCTTAGCGTGGTATGCGGTACCGCCATCAGTCGTTCTCTTTGGATCAGTTTGCCTGTTTCGCGACAGATGCCATAAGTTTTATTTTCGATGCGCCTGATCGCAGCTTCGAGTTGTTCGATAAACTTTTTCTGGCGTGCGGCCAATTGATTGACAGATTCCTTTTCCAATGCAGCAGAACCATCTTCGAGCGTTTTACCCGCCGTATCATCCGCACCATTGGCATTATTTTCCATCAATGAGGAAGTCAGGGCAAGCAGCTCTTCCCGGGCCGCCCTGATCTTGCCAATGATCAATTCCCTGAATTCACTCAATTCAATATCATCGTACTTTGTTTTGATCTTTTCGTTTTGCATGCATCCATTAACATCAAAATTGCCACATAGTTTACGTGAAATTATTTTTTCGGCTTTATTCCTGAACTTTCCTGATAACCGGCTCCGGGTTTTGCGAATCATAAAGAAAATAGGGATCTGCTTTAAAGGTGTTCAAATCTTTGACGAGCTGTTGCTTCAGGTCGTCCAGTCTTTTTTTGCCGGCCTCATCAAAGGCTACCTGCTTACGTTCGAGCGAGATAATATATTCCAGCAGATTGACGCAGGTCGTGAACTGACCGGTGGCGATAAGCGTCTTTAGCTTGCCTGTCTGCACTTCCTGCTCGCTGAACCAAAGGGTTGTGCCCATGAGCCGGGCTTCCTCGGCTACCGGGCTAATAAGGTCCAATCCCTCCAATAATAGTGTTTTGCTTTCTTCCGTTGGTTTCCAGCCCAGGCGGTGCTCGCTGTTCAACCGGTTGGTCCGGGTCGTGGCGTTGTAGGTGCTCAGCTCATAGATAAAGTTGGGGACCCGTCGGTTTTCCCAGCACTGCGCGTCATAAAACATCTCAAAGATCAAACGTCTGACCTGTTTCAGGTTGACATCCGATACCATACTCAGCACGGAGGCCGCGCGGGCCTGCAGCATTTGCGTCAAAACATCAAGCCGGGCGCTGGTCAGAAAATCCAGTAATTTTTGAATGATCCTTTGCGGCAGGATCGCGCTCGTGTCAAATACGCTGTTGAGCAAGTTCAGCGGGTTAAACCGGCTGATGATATTAAACGCGCTGTGCACAAATCCTATTTGCCTGACCGTGAACACCACCAGGAATAAAGTAGCCAGGCTACAGCCAAAAGCTAACGCCCAGATCAAATTAAAAACCGCATAAAGTACTAATAATATTACGGATGTTACCAGCAGACTATATTCCGCCGTATTGATCTTGCTGATCACTTTTTGAATACCGCTGATCCCGCCATTGATCGTATTCTTCAGGGCGGCCGGTGTTTCCCTGATCTCCGGCACTGCATAACTGTCCATAAAATAACTGGCCACATCTGTTACAATGATCAGATCGAAAGGATTGGGCTTGGTGCGCTTTTGCCTTTTTTGGTCCGCCAGCATAACGCTTTTCAGCCCCTGGTTATCGGTGACACCACCGTCCATCAGGCCAAAAGCATGTAGCGCGTCATCGGGGTCTGACAGATGGTGTATCTCCTCTTTATAATTTTCATACTGCAAAGCTGCGCTTAGTTCCTCGCTGCTGAGCGCCGCATGGCTAAAGTCCCGCGGGTAAATGATCGGTTCAAAACCTATGGGGAAGCAGGAAGAGGAAGCCAGGACATCACCTAATTTGATCTTCTTCAGCGTTTCCAGCTTTTTGACATCAAACTTGAGATAGTTATTGCCGATCACCTGGAAATTATCTTTCTTCCCGCTGGTCTGGAAACGAAAGCTCAGTCCGCGATAGAACTCCGTTGTATTGAAACACACCTCGTAACCGGATGATTTCTCCGGCCAGTAAACGCCCAGTTCGCGCCGCTCAAATATCAGCTCATCATAAGCCATCGCAAACGCATTGATCAGGTTCCGCTGCTTGCCCTGACCGCCTTCCGGCCAGAGCGCGGCGTTATTCAGATTATCCAAAGCCTTCTCCAGTAAAACCGAGCCGCTCAGCGAACTTTCCAGTTTCCGGTAAAATTCATCAAAACGCTTCCCCTCATGCCGGTAAGCCGTATACAACAAATTGGTGATCGTCCCGCCCGAAGCAGAAGAACTGAAACTGATCTGCCGGTCAAGGCCCAGGTGGTTCAGGTAACTCAGCGTACCAAGTGCGAAGGACGCCGCGCGGAAACCGCCGCCCGAAAAAGCGATACCAATATTATCAAAAGGGTTGATCGTTTGGTCCATATAAGATGCGTAAGGTTAAGGTACTTAAAGATAAACGTTTACAGTCATTTAGCAAAAGACTTTGATGCATTTATTTTTAACGCCAGGCTTCCTTTGTAACAAAAATGTTAACTAAAACCTGTCGTGCCTCTTGAAGACTTCTTGAAAATTTAGTTTCTTTGCAGCTTAATTGGAATTAGTCTAAATAAAATTTGAGATACTTTTTACTACTTTTTACATTTTTATCCCTATATGCCCGGGCTCAGAACATCGTCACCTTTAAGGGGAAAGTCACTGATAATAAGGCCAGGGTAATTGAATTTGCAACCATTACCGTCCAGGAAACGGGCAATGTCACCTATAGCAATGCTGAGGGTCGCTTTTCCATAAATATTGACCGTAAACAATTCCCGGTAGTCAATTTAAAAATATCCTTTGTCGGTATGGAGTCGCAGGTTAATAAGATCGATTTGTCGGCCGCTATGGCGGAGCAGGTGTTTTTATTAAAAGACCTTACCCTGACTTTAAACGAAGTACAGGTTACAGAAAAGCAAAAGGGCGAAAGTTCCAACTCCTCCATTACCTTTGACCGGCAGGCGATCGAGCAATTACAGGCCTTTAGCCTTACCGATATATTAAAAGCATTGCCCGGCAAAGCAACTGTTGCCCCTAATTTGCAAACCGTACAAAATATTACCCTAAGATCTTCGGCTACAGGCGCCAGCGCGCTTAACAACTCCATGGGGGTCGCTATCATTGTTGATGGCGTGCAGCAATCCAACAATGCGAACATGCAAAACCTGAATATCGGCACCTTAGGTCTAAGCAGGGCGCAAATAACGGACAGCCGTTACGGCAGTAGCTATGATGCTACTTTTAGCGGGCTTGACCTAAGGAACATCCCCGCAGATAATATCGAAAGTATTGAAGTAGTAAGAGGTGTCGCCTCAGCGCAATACGGGGATATGACGGATGGTGCGGTCATTTTGAATAGACAGGCCGGTAAGAGCTATTACCAATTCAGCGCGCGTACAACATATGGCTCAACAAATTATTCGTTAACCAAAGGATACTTATTAGGTAAAAAAGCTGGCGCACTGAACGTCAATTTTAACTATTTACGCAGCTACCAGGACCCGAGGGACCTGGTAAAATCATACGACAGGCTTAGTGGGGGTATCATGTGGACCAGCTATTTAACTAAAGCCATTAAAAATACCGTATCGGTAGATTATAGTACCAAGTTTGACGACATTAAACTTGACCCGGAGGATATACAGGGCCGCAGGACCTTTTCAAAAGACCGCAAAATAAACATTACCGAGCGTTTATCATCAGCCATTAATACCAAATATTTAAAACAGGTTAATTTAAATGCAGGCTTTAGCGCAGGCTATTCGGAATCTTATGCGGAATACGAACTGCGCCGGGGTGGCCTGGTGCCTATTGCATCGAAAGATACGACAGGTGTTTACGAGGGTTATTTTGTACCGGGCGATTACCGGTCGGTTCAGCATACTGTCGGTAAACCCATGAACGCCAATGGCACATTGAGTTTATTAGGCCAGTTTAATACCGGGAAGGTGTTCCATAAGTTCAATTTCGGATCAACCTTCTCCATTTCCTCCAACAAAGGGGCTGGCGTACTGGAAGACCCCGAAAACCCAAGATGGCTAAACCAGGGCAATAAAAACAGCAGGCCGTATGATTTTGAATATTTACCGACTTTGGTGAATTTAGGCTTATATGCCGAAGACAATTTCAGGGTAAAGATCTTCAACAACTTCTTATCTGTTACACCCGGGGTGCGTTACGATGTTCAAAACGGCTATGGGACCATCCAGCCGCGGATCAATACCAGTTACCAGCTCTCCAATCACCTGCAATTTACGCTGGCTTACGGTATAGCTACCAAATCACCAACCATGGCCTATCGTTACCCGGGCCCGGTATATTATGATTTCCCATTAGTAACCTACCGTACACCTGATAATAACATCGACCAGGCCTTATTCCTGGTTTATACCCAAAAGATAACCCCGGATAACAGCAACCTTAAACCAACACGTTCCACCCAGCTCGAGGCCGGATTAAAGTATGACAATAGCTTTTTTAACGTATCCGTATTTGGTTATATGAAAAAAAACCGTGACGGTTTCAACGGGGTCATTACGCCAAGAACATTCGTTATTCCAAAATACACTTATGATGTAGTTCCCGGGCAAAAGCCAACCTATAGTTTTACGGGAGCATATGAACAATTAATGGGCAGTAACCTGACAGATACCCAGATCAGCAATGTGGTCAACACAGACGATTATGGTGCCGAAATTTTCATCAATACACAAAAGGTACAGGCTATTGAAACTTCATTTGGGGTAAATACGGCCATCACTTATAGCAAATATAATAACTCAGGCGAACGTTATACGGCAGCGGACCCTTTAAAAGCCAATGCCGGCGGCGCGGCCTGGTGGGGCATATATCCCGGTAACCAATATCAGAACTGGGCGGTTAACAGTAAATTCACGACCACTACCCATATACCAAAGCTGGGTTTTGTGGTAAATATCATCACCGACGTTTCCTGGTTGGGCTCCATGCGTACCCTTGCTTCCAGTAATGTGCCGATCGCATATTTGGATAAAAACCTGAACCGCTACCCCATTCAAAACTTTGACGTCGCCAATACTGCCTACGGTTACCTGGGCTATAACGGTACCGCCGCTACTTATTCAAAAGTGCCTATAATTTACAGCAATATTTCTATGCGCATCGCCAAAGAAATCAAGCAAAAGATCAGGTTCGCCATAAGCGCATACAATGTGTTCAACTTAATGCCCGGGTATAAACAAGTCGAATCCGAAACCATTACCTCCCCAAACAGCCCGGTTGCTGTCAGTGCCGAATTAACCGTTAAATTTTAAATATATCCATATGAAAAAAATCAACTTTCTAATTTTAATAAGCCTTTTAAGCATAGCCATGGGCTGTAAAAAAGAACAGGGGCAGGATGCCAAACCGGTGTCCATGAGCCTAAGCATCGCTTTTGATGATGCGGTAAAAGATTATAACCTGCCCGTATTAAATACAGAGGTGACCATTACCAACCTGCTTACCGGGAAAACCAACAAGGCAACCACCGATGAAAAAGGCAATGTAAATTTCAGCAGTCTTACACAAGGCGTTTACAACGTTACCGCAACATTGAAAATTACCGCTGAAAACTATAGTACCATCACCAAAACCTACGTAGCCGATGATGTTGTTTTTAACGGCTCATTGACTAATCAGAATATCAATGCCGAAAACACGCAGTTAGCCATGGTGCTAAAAAGTGGCCGCTTAGGCGGATGGGTAGTCAAGCAATTGTACTATGCAGGCTCTAATATTAAAAACGGTGCGCTATTCCGGGACCAGTTTATCGAGATCTATAATAATTCAAACGAAGTGATGTACGCAGATAGCCTGTACTTTTCCCAAGTTGAGGGTGTTGCAACTGCCATTACAAAAATCGATCAAACGAAAGGGTTCTACCAATCATCCGGACAATACGACTGGAGCAAATCAATTGGTAATAACGTCACCCGGGCCAATGAGGATTATTTGTATGCCGCCTCCGTATATATGGTCCCGAGCGACGGGACCGGTAAAAAATATCCTGTGCAGCCGGGAGGCAGTATCATTATTGCCCAAAACGCGCAAAATCATAAAGTATCCTGGGCCGGTAATGGCGCAACTTATACCGTTGCAGACCCAAGTCTGACCGTAGACCTGAGCCATGCTGATTTCGAAGCGTACCTGGTTGATTATTTAAGGATCACGAAAGGCACCACCAAAAGTTTCGCATCAGATGCTGACAATTTAAATGTGACCAACCTGGATATTGTCGCAGAATACAATAATGACCTGATATTTGATAATCTTGGCCGTGATGGGATCGTGTTGTTTAAAACAACAAAAAACCCAAAACAATATCCATTAATACCAACGCCTGACGTGGTAACGATCAACACCAGCACGAAATACAAAGTAAGGATACCAAAAACAGATGTGACCATCTTTGATGCGGTGGAAATCCAGCCAACGTCTGCGGACGCGCGCATCCCCAAAAAATTCCCGGATGACCTGGATGCCGGTTTCTCATTTGTACCCGGTGGTTCTTATTCGTCACAATCAATTATTCGCAAAACCAGCAAAACCATAGCCGGCCGCAGGGTGCTAATGGATACCAATAACTCCAGCAATGACTTCGATTACCTGGACCGCGCTGACGCGACCAAAACCATATTCAAATAAAAATGAAGAACCTTATAATAGGTTTATGCTTTCTATTACTATCGGTAACGGCTTATTCACAAGCCGCTACCGATAGTATATACCTATACCAGCAAAGTTATCAGGATCTGCAGTTCTCCAAAAACGCGCCCCTGCAACTACTGGCATTCCCTGTCGAAAGAGCCAGCAAAGTGCAATTACAGCTGCAAGGTTTTAACGGCGGGTACCGTACCGCCCAAACAGCCCAGCGTACTACCATTGCCGATTTTAGCGCCGAAGGCATCGCTACCCTGAATAGATTTAAGGTTTCGGGGTATTTTTCTTACGGGCGAACATCTGAAGACAGTTTGGCATGGAACCAGCAGGGTTTGCCCGGGGAAGACCGCCCCTATTATTTTGCATCAGCAAAGGCGGGCCCGTACCTGAGGGATCAATACCACATGGGTGGGCAACTGGCCTATAATGTTTATCATAACAAATGGTTTATTGGCGGAGGCATCGATTATGTGTACAATACCGCTACACGCTCTGTGGACCCGCGGCCATTGGTAAGAACCTTCAGTTTAATGCTAAAGCCCGAACTGGTCTACAAATGGAAACAACATTTCGTTGGTATTGGTCTTACCTGGGGTACCGGTTATGAAGATAATGGTATATCATACGCCAACAGTTCTTATCAGCAAAACACTTCAGAGCAATATAAGGATTGGATCACCTATATGGTAACCGGCTATGGATCGGCCTATCCGCAACGTTCCGACCTGTCTATCATTCGTCATCAACGCTATAAAGGGTTGAATTTTAATTATAGCGGTTCTTTACAAAACTGGGATATTAAGCTTATGGCATCATACCTTTTGACAGAAGAGATGAATAAAATCAGCTTGTTAAACAGTTTAAATTCCAATAATATTTCCAACTACCAGGTTGAAGGCCTGCGTGCAAAGTTACTAGTATCAAAAAAAACAGCTAAAATGCGTCAACAAATAAGGTTAGACTTTCAATCAAACGACGGCAGCGGTTATTACAATCGCATAGGCGCAAAAAATTATTACATGAATCATAAAACCTATGAAGCCTGTTACAGCCTGTTGTTTAGTAAATTCAAAAAACTATCGCCCGAGTTCAGAATGGGCGCCGGTTATGAAGATCTAAGCCGCAGGGACTTGAGTGTATATGCCAGCAACCACTATGCCTGGGTGCAACCTTATATTGGAGGGACTATATATGATCACGTCAATGAAGGAAATTTGCTGTCTTTAGCCGTCGATGCAGCAGGCTTTATCCCTGTTAAAAATAAGCTGGTAGCCCCTGAAGCCACTGTAACCGAATTTACAAAGGGGGTAGTTTATCCCGATTATTATTATTACAAAAGTTTAGGGGCAACTTTAAAAGGGCGTGTCAATTATATCACGTCAAGCCTAGTTAAGGGTTACCATGCCGGTATATCTGCGCAGGTACAATTTAGCCGCAAGCTCAGTTCGCCAGAAGTGACCTTGCCAGCTTACTTTATTGCAGACCACAACCGCTTATCTTATTCCGTAAGTCTAAATTTATATTTTTGAGGTATGAAAAGGGTACTCTTTATTATTGGTGGATTTTTATTTGCGCTTATCAGTTTTTCCTTTAACAACTACAAGTTAAGTTTAAAAAACTATTTGAACCCTGATTCGCTGAGGGCAATTTATTCAAGATCACCTGCTCAATGGCCGAAGCCATTTATAGATTCAGGGGTTAAATGGCAGGAACTCGGTGTACTGCCAAAGCCCCCGGTATCCCTTCAATCAACCACACAAAAACCCATGATCGACCTGGGTAAAATACTCTTTTATGATCCGCGCCTATCAGGATCAAACCAGATCTCCTGCATCAGCTGCCATGCACCGGAGATGCATTGGTCTGACGGGCGGCAGGTGTCCCTAGGACATAACCAAATGGCAAACTCCCGCAATGCGCCTTCGCTCGAAAATGTATGGTTTTACAAGGCCTTGTTTTGGGATGGCCGGGCAAAAGACCTGGAAGAACAAATGACCGGACCAATATCATCAGATATCGAAATGCACCAGGACCTTAAACTTCTCCCAAAAAAACTATCAAAAATAAAAGGTTACCTCTCTTTATTTGCAATAGCATTTGGAGATAAAAAAATAACCCAGGAACGAATTGCCAAGGCACTGTCTACCTATCAGCTGACGTTTACCAGCCGAAAATCGGACTTTGACTATTTTTTAGAAGGCAACAGTAAACGCCTGACCGACCAACAGATCGAAGGACTGCATTTATTCAGGACCAAGGCCCGCTGTATGAATTGTCATAACGGTTCATTATTTACCGATAATGACTTTCACAACCTGGGCCTGACCTATTACGGCCGCGATAAATACCAGGACCTCGGCCGGTACAATATCACCAAAAAACCAGAAGACGTTGGCAAGTTCAAGACTCCAGGATTGCGCGATGTAATGAACACAAAACCATGGTTTCACAACGGTCTGTTTGATAATATCGAAGGCGTAATGAATATGTACAATGCCGGTATGGCCAGGCCGAAGCCAAAACCTGAACAGGTCAGTGACCCCTTATTTCCAATAACCGACATCCATTTAAAAAAACTTAACCTTACCCCGCAGGAACGCGCGGCCGTCATCTCCTTTTTATCCGCCATCACTACAGAGCCATGGCGGATCCAGGCACCTGAAATGCCGCAATGATGGCTCCTCTGTAAACATAGCTATTTCATAAAACAGATACGTTTTGTAATTTCATTTTATGATGACGAGTTTTGATGACATAATTAACCGCGAGATCCGGCTGGTAGTGCCCTCCGATTATTTTGAAGAAGTCAGGCCGTCCGCCATACCCGGCCTCAATGGTTTCACCTTCCGTACCTCCATAGAAAACAGTCAATACGACCGGGTCCGCGTGCTCACCATTAACAACGCCATTATTTTAACCACCGGGCTGAAAGAACGACTGTTCACCATGAGGGACCGGCTGGAATCGCTTAAGGAACTTCTGATCCTTATTACGGACCATCAGGCATTAATGGCAAGCAACGACCTCGGTGACTTTATCAGTGAATCTTTCCGACTGGACAGCCCTTATTTTTTAGATATGACCTGTTATCCCGACCAAGATTATCAAACTACCATCGACGGGATGAATTTTGAAGACCTTCACCGGGTGATCCGTGATATCTGGTCCGGCTGGCTCCGGTATGATGGCCCGGTCTGCGGCGTTCAGCAAGTCAATATAGAGTTAATGAAAGACACCTGCTGGAAATGCGAACGGTCGATTCGAACCGTCACCGGCCTTGTCTTTCCCGACCAGCAACTCAGCACTTGGAATAATGACCGCTGGCTGTATTACAACCACATGGTTGGTTTGCAAGCCTTATCGGACAATCATGCTTTAGTTATCCAGGCATTCATCCAGCAATTAAGACAAACAGATCCAACAATAACACCCGTATCTTATCGGTACAGCCATACTATCAACGCACCTTATTGGGCCGCCAGTTGTCCGAATTGCAATGCTTTACGTGGAGATTTCCATGTGCAGGAAGCGAGGACAACGCACCTGTTCGATTTCAAAAGCCGCAGCAACGGGGCGCTACAATATTATCCGATCATATTGGATGTAGACCGGCCTCTCATCCTATTAATAAACAGCGGGCTAGACGGATGCCCTCATACCCTACTCACAGGATGGGAACGAGTACCAAACATTTAAACGTGACACTCATATTTAAGATATACTCCACCCTTATCCGTTTATAAACGTTTATCCGGGTAAATCTCTTTTTACACTGCTTTCCCGCCCTACGTTTGCAATAACAAAATCGCAAACGACCGTGAGACCATTCGCCTTCTTTACGATCATCTGCTTTACACCACCCTCACCACGCTAGGTGCGCTCGGCTCCAAACATCCATTACCACTACTTGCCATTGCCTGGGGCCTTGGTTCTTTTATGCCTGTTGTAAGCGCGGCCGAATTCGCCGTAAGCATGCCAGCCGCCGCAGAGCCTATTTACATGAACAATGCATCCGCACATATCTCCGCAACAATGGGTTACGCCACTGAGCTACTATCCTATTTGACCAATAAAATGCTATCAATCGATAAACATGGTGGTATTACCTCATCACAAAATTTAGACTTTAGAAAAGTAAAATAAAATCATCCCACTGACCCAGAAAACATTAAAAAAACCAGCCATTCTTTTGATGGTCTCCACCCACACTCCTACCCAAATCCCCCTCCCCAACCAGCCAACTTTGTCCTGTCGCCGGCAAGCAAATGTAAGCCCGCCGACAGCATGTTATTTGACGTCCAGGGAAGAAACATTAACCTGTTAACCACAGGAAATCCGGCGAAAGTGAGCGTAGAACCGCAAGACCCGAAAGCGCCGGGGCAGGCTGAAATGCCCGTATCGTAGGATATGACGCGAGTATTCCCGAACCAGGATCAAGATATTCAAAGGGAGCCCCGAAAAGGCTCCCTTTTGTTTTATATGACCTACAAACGCAAACGACGGCACGCCACGAAGCTGCCGCATTACCAGGTTGCCGACATCAGGCCGCTTGGCTATAACCCGGAGATCGAAGCCTACCTCCGCTCCTGCGGTGTCTGGGAGCAAGCCCGGTACAGATTGGAAGAGATCTATTACTATGTAGAAGATGAAAACGGCCGGCGGAAAGACTTTTTCGCAGCAGGCTGGCTCAACGAGCTCGGGCACTGGCAGGTCTCCGCGCCAAAATTCACCGGCTGCCTTTCGCACCGCGCGCTGACCATCTTTCCGGGGTCCGGCGATGAAGCCTGGCTGTTTGACACCTGCTTTGATTACCTCCTCCACCCGGAGAGCGCGACGGCCAAAGCGCATATCATCATTCTGAACAGCCCCGCCTTATTACAGGCCGCGTTGGCCAAAGCCAGGGCATACCACAAAACACGGACATTTTTCAACAACCCTTTGCCGGACAGATAAAACGCTTAAATTTGAGGACCCCATGCAAACCATCGAACAAGACCATATCACCCATCCGACCGGCATACCGGGACAATTCATACTCGAATATCCCAACGGCCGGCGCGTACTTGTCGAGATCGACCCCGACACCGGCAAAGAAACCTTCATCCGGGAACTCTAAAATACCTTACAGCTACACCGCTATATTTTGTTTTTCTTCGGGGCAAGATGTCCTTTTGTCTGACGGAAACGGAGTCCGCAGCAAAAGGGATCTTGCCCGCAGGCGGGTAGCTGAAAAACCTCGCAACTCGTTTTCCATGGCCGAAGATCCGAAACGAAAGGGGCGCCCGCCTTTAACAGAGGGCAAGCGGGCTTTTAAGGTCGATGTACGGTTTACGGAAGATGAATACAAACTGCTAACAGAAATGGCGCTCACGCTCGGGATCAGCAAAACGCATTTGGTCAGGTCACGGGTGCTGCATGATGGCAGGGGCACCGTGATAAACGCCAAACAACTGATCCGCGAATTAAACCGGATCGGTGCCGAGCTTGGACGCTCCGGTAACAACCTCAACCAGTTGGCGCACTATGCAAACGTATTAAAGCAGAGGGATGTCCTTTCGCCTGTCGTGGCGGAACGTTTTCACCTGCTGCTGGAAGCGCATTTGAAATCCCGTACCGGACTTGATACCACCCTGAGAAAGATCATCCGTATCCTGGGTCATTGATACAGCGTTATATATTTTTTGATATCGTTATCTACCAGTATACCGGGCTGCATCTCCTGATATTCGGCTATATAATCTGTAATAAAGCTATATGATCGCCAAATTTTTAAGGCCCTCCGCTAACTTCAACGGGGTGTTCTACAATACAGATAAGGTAGGCGCTGACAAAGCAGAGCTCATGGCAGCAGTTAATTTCGACGTACTGCAAGGCCTCAACGAAATACGTCCGTCTGATTATCTTCATCATTTGCAGGCGGTCTCAGCACGTAATAAAGATATCAGCCAGCCCCAGCTTCATGTGGCGATATCGACCAATGGCCGGGAACATGACAAACACGAATTAACTGCGGCCGCGGTCACCTGGATGGAAAAGATGGGTTATGGTAAGCAGCCTTACCTCATCCTCTTTCACAAAGACACGGAAAACAACCATGTCCATATCGTCAGCACACGGGTCGGTCCGGAGGGCAGGAAGATCAACAGTGGTTTTGAACGGGTCAGATCAGTTCAAGCTATCAACCAGATCATGGGGATCGACCAGGACAGTTCCGCGCAAAAAGATCTGGAGAAAGCAATGTCCTATCGTTTTTCTACCCTGCCGCAGTTCAAGCTGATCCTGGAAAAGCAGGGTTATACGATCAAAGAAAACGATCTGATCAAATTTGGCAAAAAACTGACTGTTATCGATGATGAAAAAATCCGGTTACGTGATCCGGATCAACACCGTGCCGTCCAACTGAAGGCTATCTTCAAAAAATACGCGCCGCGTGATGACCTGAGGTCTTTTATTGAATATCTGAAAACAAAACTGGGCGTCGAACTCGTTTTTCATGCCAGGGACGGCAAACCCGCATATGGCTATACGGTTATAGATCACGCTCAAAAAAATGTCTACAAGGGCAGCGGGATCATGCCGTTAAAAGAATTGATGCCGGTATTCGGTTCAACCAATTCTTTGCAGGAAACATCATCGACAATAAGCCCGCAAACTTACATTGACTTTAAGCAAGTCCCGCAGAAAACAACCCAACAAATCATCCCTCAAAAAACTGATCGTCCATTTACAGTCAACATCTCCAAAGACGTTGATGACGACCAGATCCACGGCCCGCGGCGCCGCAGAAAAAAGAAAGCCCGCACCAACACCCGCTAATTAATACCCCTAATTTCATGACCCGTGTATTCAACCTCTCCGGCGGCAAGAGCTCCGCCTGCATGACTATTTTAGAAAAACCCACGCCTGATGACATCGTACTCTTTACCGATACCGGCCGCGAGCATCCCGCTACCTATAGGTTCCTCGACGAAATTGAGAAACAGGAAGGCTTCAAGATCCACCGCGCTGCTTACACACATCGCCGAAGCCCGGGCTTAACGGGCTTTGACGCACTGACCAACTGGAAACGATATCTGCCCAATCGCGTAAAACGCATCTGCACCGTCGAGCTCAAGATCATGGTCGCCCGGCGCTACCTGCGGCCGCTGATCGGGCTACGCTTCGAACAATATATTGGATTCAGGGCAGACGAGCAGCGACGGGTCAGCAAGTACCGGAGCACCTACAAGGGTACCCTCACCAGGTTCCCGCTTTATGAAAAAGGCATCACCAAAGCAATGGTCGATGCCTTTTGGCTTTCTAAGCCTTATACCTTGGAGATCCCGCCCATCCTTGGTAACTGTGACCTCTGCTTTTTAAAAGGCAAAAACAGCATTATTAAGCTGATGGCCACCTACCCCGAACTGGCGGACAAATGGATCGCTGACGAAAAACGTTCAGGCAATACCTTTTTCCCGGATGTCTCTTATGAGCAATTACTGGCTATCGCAAAAGGCCGGCACAAGGATTTAAACTTAGGGGAAGCGCAGCCCGCTTACACCTGTCATTGCAACTAATATGATCATTCTTATCGGAAACCAGAAAGGCGGCGCGGGCAAAAGCACCATAACGCTCCTGTTGGCCAACTATCTGACCGGTGCAAAAAAGCGGGAAGTCACGGTGATCGATATGGACTACCAGCAGTCCGTCGCGCAAAAATATGAGCGCGCCAAGCTTTTAGAGAACACCGAGCCCTACACCGTTGTCACCGCAAGTTTGGAACATTTCCCCGGGATGAAGAACATCATATATACCGATGAATCCCAGATCGTGCTGATCGACCTGCCGGGCAAACTGGATGATGACGGCCTGATCGCCGTATTCGGTTCCGCTGACCTGGTCATCTGCCCATTCTCCTACGACGAATTTAGCTTTGAGTCGACCATCCTGTTCTCTGTCGTGTTGCGTAAGATCAATGCGAAAGTACCGCTTGTTTATGTGCCCAACCGGGTTAAAGCTAACGTCAAATACGAAACACGCATGGATGTCGACGAGCAGCTCGCCAAACTAGGCAGCGTGACCAGTCCCTTGCCCGACCGTGTCGACTTTCAGCGGGTCAGCACCTTTCAGACGCCGCTCGCTATCCTCCCTATGGTGCTCAATGCCTTTGATACGATCTACAAGCAATTCCTCCATGAATGAAATCAAATCCCTGGCCGACCAGCTGCGCAGTAATATCAATCAGCAGGAAGCACCAAAAGAAAAGCATAAGTCGCCGCCTGTCCCCGAGATCCTGCAGCGCATCCGCAAATACGATAACCGCGACCATAAAAGCCTGATGCATATTCGGTTCGATGCCAACACCATCAAAATGCTGAATCAATTTAAAATGGCAACCGGGGTCGATGTTACGAAACTCGTCGCCTTTTCCGTTCACCACCTCCTCGAACTCCACCCGGAGCTCAAAACCATCATCAAAGAATACATCCAACAACTCCAACTATGAACTGGTTCCATTTCCTATCCTGGGTCGCAGGCCTGTACCTGGTTTATTACCTCGCCCTCATCCTGTTCGATTACTCGCGCAGCAAAAAACCAAGCGCTGAAGCGACCGGCGAACTCACCTTTACCGAAGACATCCAGCCCAAAAAGATCGAACACCTGCCGGATAAAGTCGAATCCCCGCCAAAACAGGTTCCCAAAAACCAGTCCCCTATCCTCGGCTCCGGCGGTGTTTCGCTCAAAAGCCTTTTCAGCCTTTGCCAGCAGGAAGCCATTATCTACACCCGACCGGTCAGCTTTTAACATGAAGCTGGCCGTTTTTTTTGTCCAGCCGGGCCTTGACGAATTTCAGCAAGCCCAGAACCAGCTCCATTCCTCCTTTTTCTCCGCGCTCAGTTTCGCCCTTGTACTTGCCGCCATCCTCGGCATCATCGGCGGCATCCGCATTTACCACAACTGGCAAATGGGCGAAAGGGAAATGACTTCCGAGGTTTCCGCCTGGTTCTTCGCCGCCCTTTTCATGGTGCTGGCCGGCATCTTTCTCCGGGCCGTCTTCGGCCTTTAAAATTTCTACCCCCCTACTAAAACAACAAATGAACATCCTGAAAAAAATCTCCGCGACAGCCATGCTGTTCGCCCTGGGCATCATTACCGCATTCGCCCAAAGCGGCGTTACCGGCTTGAATACCGCTACCACTACCCTCAAAACCTACATCGCCCCCGTCACAAATATCACCCTCGTTATCGGCGGGATCGTCGGTATCGTCGGGGCCATCCGGGTCTACTCCAAGTGGAACTCCGGTGACCAGGACATCAACAAAGAACTGATGGGCTGGGGTGGTTCCTGCGTCTTCCTGGTCGTTTCTGCATTAGTGATCAAAGCGTTCTTCGGTCTTTAAGATGAAGCGCTACGCAGTATATAAGGGGCTGCAGAAGCCCCTTATGTTCAAAGGCTTTAAGGGTAAATTCATCTATTGGGGCGTCGCGTGTTTACTCGCGGGCCTGGTCTTCGGCGCGCTGACCATGGCGCTCGTTAGTGGCTGGCTGGGTGCGCTGGTGCTCATCGGCTGTATTGTAGGTGGTCTCCTTTATATCGCCGGACGGCAGAAAAAAGGCCTGCATGTCAAAACCCGCAGCACGGCCATCCAGGTTCATCCTCCCCAATTCAAAAAACTCAAACGCTATGCCTTCCCGAAAAACATTTGACCTCCCCTTTATCGGCATCGATAAAAGTGGGCCGGAACATCTCCTGGTCGGCAGCGAAGGCAGTATATCCATCATCATCAGGATCAGCAACCCGGTCGTCCGCTATTCCGCTTCGCCTGTCGTTTACGAAGAGTTCCACCAGCTCATCAACAATATCGTCAAGGTTTTGGGTGACGGGTATATCCTGCAAAAACAGGACATCATCAGCCGGAATGCATATCCGCAAAAGCCCGCCGGGGAGTACCTACAGGGCAAGTACAACGCCCATTTCTCCGGACGCGAATACCTCACGGTCCAAACCTACCTGACAATTACCCGGCCGGTCAAAAAAAGTGCCTTTTACGTCTATGACCACAAAACACTCATCAGTTTCCGTCAAGCCATCGCCAAAGTAAGCGATATTCTCGATGCTTCCGGAACCGCGCCAAAGATCTTGAAAGAACCCGAGATCAATCAGTTAATGATGCGGCTGTTAGCCATGGATTTCAAAAGCGAGGCCATTGCGCTCAATAATTACCAGCCGACCGATACCAGTGTCAACATGGGTGACCGGGTCATCCGCAGTATCACTCTGGTGAATACCGATGCCATCGACCTGCCGCAGGAAGTCGGTACTTATATCGAACTCAATGAAAAGGATACGCTCAAAGGTTTCCCGATAGATTTCCTGTCTTTCCTGTTTAAAGTGCCCGACTTCGAAGTGATCGTTTACAACCAGGTCATCGAGATACCCGGCCAAAGCATGACCCTCAAAAAGCTTGAACTCAAAAAGAAAAGGCACTCCGGTATCCCAGACCCGGCCAACCAGCTCTGCGTCGAGGACATCGATCTTTTACTGAACGATGTTGCCCGCGACAATCAATTGCTCGTTAACGCGCACTTCAACATCCTGCTGGTTTGCCAAAAGGATAAACTGCAGAAATCCGCCAACTACATCGAAAGCGCGCTTTTCTCCTTGGGCATCATTGCCAGTAAGAACGCCTATAACCAGCTGGAACTCTTCCGTTCGGCCCTGCCCGGCAATGCCGTTGAACTTAAAGATTACGATTGGTTCCTGACCACCTGTGATGCGGCCATCTGTTTTTTCCTTAAAGAACGGATGCCCGAGGATGAGCCCTCGGATTTCCTGATCCGTTTTACCGACCGTCAGGGCATACCGGTAGGCATCGACCCGGCCGACTTACCGATGCGCACGAACCGCATCAATAACCGCAACAAGTTCGTATTGGGGCCGTCCGGCTCAGGCAAAAGTTTTTTCATGAACGCCCTGATCGAGCAGTACATGCTGTACAACATGGACATGGTCATTGTCGATACCGGACATTCCTATTCCGGGCTTTGCGCCTATTACAACGGCAAGTACATCACCTACACCGACAAGCAGCCCATCACGATGAACCCCTTCCGCATTACGGAAGAGGAATACAACATCGAGAAGAAAGACTTTTTGGTTACGCTGATCGGTGTGGCCTGGAAAGGCCCGGAAGGCAGTTTCAGCCCCGTGGAGCGGGATGTGATCGCCAATGTTCTTTCCTCATTCTTTGCAGAAGCTTTCAGCAAAAATGCGCTATTGAACTTCAACGCATTCTATGAATTTGCGATTATCAAAATACCACAAATTAAAACAGAGGAGCGCATCCCCTTTGACTTTGATGAGTTCCGTTATGTCCTCAAAAAGTTCTACAAAGGCGGGGAATTTGAAACCATCCTCAACAAAGAGGCCGACAAATCCCTGTTCAGCGAACGCTTTATCGTCTTCGAGATCGACAGTATCAAAGAACACAAAATCCTCTTCCCGCTCGTCACGCTCATCATCATGGATGTATTTATCCAGAAGATACGTTACCGGCAAAACCAGCGTAAATGCCTCATCGTCGAGGAAGCCTGGAAAGCCATCGCCAGCCCCCTCATGGCCGGTTACCTGCTCTACCTGTATAAAACGGTCCGGAAGTTTTGGGGTGAGGCCATCGTCGTAACGCAGGAACTGGCCGACATCATCGGCAACGCCGTCGTCAAGGACAGCATCATCAATAACTCCGATACGATCTGCCTGCTTGACCAGACCAAGTTCAAGGACAATTACAAAGATATTGCCGCCCTGCTCTCCATCAATGATACCGAGCGCCGGAAGATCTTTACCATCAACCAGTTGGATAACCAGGAAAATCGGGGACGTTTTAAAGAGGTCTATATCCGGCGTGGCTCGACCGGCGAGGTCTACGGTGTCGAGGTAGCGCTGGAACAATACCTTACCTATACGACTGAGAAACCCGAAAAGTCTGCGGTCGAGCGCTATACGGACCGGCATGAAAGCTACGCAGCCGGACTTGATGCTTTTATAGCAGATTTAAAAACAAGCGGGCTGAGCTTGCCGCAATTTATAAACCGTGTAAATCAACAATCATGAAAATCATTGGCACAATTCTTTTGACTTTTTTTCTGCAAAACATGGTTGATGCCCAGGCGATCGTTATTGACCCGGCCACTTCTGCAGCCATTTCGATAAACAGTTCTACCATCAACGGGCAGCTCAACACCACCAACAATAACCTCACGGCCATTAGCCGCGGCCAGATGGCGGTCAGCGCCCAGCTGGTTATCGTGAACGACCTCCAAGCCAAAATCTACAAAGGTTTAAGCGAGGTGGCCACAGTCATCAATAACCTCACTACCATCAAAGAGATCGGGCAGTGCGGCAGCGATATCGTCACGGACGTGGGTGGGGCTGTCCAGCTTGCCCGCTCGAACCCCGCCCTGCTGCTTTTCGCGGAACAGGGGGCAAGAGACTTTCAAAGCAGGGCCATCAAACTGGCAGCAGAGGTCAGTGCCTTTGTCTTGCAGGGTGGTAAAAATAACCTGATGGATTCCGGCGAGCGCGGTAAACTGCTTAACCATATCCAGTCCGAGATGCAGATCCTGCGGGGTATTGCATACGGCATGAAGCAGGCGATGTATTGGGCAAAAATGAACGGCATTTGGCGGGAACTTAATCCCTGGGCGACCTGGCAAAATCAGGATGTCAGGATCGCCAACGAAGTGTTGAACAATGCCAAATACCTAAAAAGATGAGACGGCATTTTAATTTTTTTTTGAGAGCCTCAATCAGTCAAAATAACACAACCCTGATTGCCCTATTCTTAGTGATAATTTTCTGCATAATTGGATTTGATGCCCGCGCGCAGCACAGCACCATCGACATCCCTGCTATGCACCAGCTCATCTCCCAAAGCATCGACGAAAACAAACTCCAGGTCAAAGCCAAAAGCCAGCAAGCCATCAACACCGCCAACGAACAAGCCAACCTCACCCTGCTTGATAAACTCAAAAAAGTCTACCGCGACCTGCAGAACCGCTACAACACCTTAGGTACCGTCATCAATATCGCCGAGATCGGCATTTACGCCACACCGATGGTCAGCCGCATCATCAGCAACCAACGACAGATCATCGCCCTGACGAGTGACGACCAGGCACTGCTGCCCTTGGGTTTACAAACAGAGATCGAGTTTGCCCAAAGAGCAAAAGACCTCGCCGGCTATGTCACGGGACTAAGTTTATCCTATGGCGATGTGAACCAAATGCGGGCCTCCGACCGGAAGTTGTTATTTGATTACGTCGTCGAACAACTGAGCGAGATCCAGCAGCTCTCCTATAACCTCGTTGTCACCCTGCAAAACAGCAACCTTAATTTATTACTACGCTCTATCAATCCGTTCCAGAACTATGTCGACCGGGACAGGACCATCGTGGAAGAGATCATTTCAAACGCCAAATACTTAAAACAATGAACAAAGGACCTATATCTATGACACTTTTCTGCAAAAGCGGCCGGAAAGCTTTTCCGGTGATCAGTATTGCCTTCCTGTTCTGCACGGTCCATCTGAAAGGCCATGCCCAGAAGGTGGTCCTTAACCGGCAGCGCTACACGGCGGTCGTTTCCAACGGGGCCGTCCGTAACGGTGCCGAAGCGACGCATAACCAGTACCTCGGCAATATCAAAAACAAGATCGATGCCATCAATACCAATGCCTCATCCGTCGTGCTTGCCCAGCAAATGATCTATAACGGCCTGTCGCAGGTCAATTCCGCTTTAAAAGACGGCATTGCCGTTAAAAACATCGCCGTCGTCTCCGCTGATATCCTGCATTACCTCGGACAGGCGCTTGCGCTGGCGGGGAGCGACCCGGCGCTTTTAATCGTCACCGGCAATATGCAAAGCGAATGCGGCGCGAGGGCCCTGGCGCTGGTCAAAGACGTCTCCGGTTTCATCCTCCGGTCCGGTGACAATATGCTGGCCGATTACAACGCCCGCGACGAATTACTCCGGAAAGTGGTAACGCAGCTGCAGATCATCGACGGACTGGCCTATGGTGCCTGGCGCGCGATGTACTGGGCCAGGGAACGCGGCATCATCGCCACCATCAACCCATTTCAAAATTACATCGACCAGGACCGGCAATTCATCAGACAAATCATTCTTAACGCAAAATATCTGAAGTAACTAAACTTGCCCTGTTAAATTAAACTAATTAGCTTTGTATAAAATAAGTATCTTGCTTTATGGGAAATTCTGAATTTGTAGACCAGCTACTTCAAAATATAAATAATCTACATGAGCTGGGGCGCCAACGCGCTTTTGAATTGGGTAACCCTTTTTACGCGAAATACGAAGGGGATGGGAATCATTATACCAAAGAATTACCCTCCGGAGAGCGCTATTTGGTTGATATCGAAGTCATCATGGATAAAGACGATATGCCCTTAGAAATCAAAGACACAGTGATCAAACAAATAAGCCGCTAATGAACAGACCCGGGTTTTTCTTCGTCACAGGATGTAACGCGGCAGGAAAATCAAGTTTTATCAGAACAAGGTTTAATCAACTTGAGGACTTTGAGATCATTATGACAGATGTTTACAAGAGCCGCGCTAAAGAAGTCTGTCAAAATGCTTTGGAAAAAGGCGTGAACGTTGTAATTGAAACCCCTTTTAATGAAGTTTCCTTTATTGACCTGATAGAATTAGCTCGCGAAAAAGGCTATTACACATCCATGATCGTGCTTTTTCTTGACTCCCCTCAACACTCGATCGAACGTGTAGCCAACCGTATACTTGAACAAAACGGTTTGTACATCAGTGGCCGAAATATCAAACATAACTTTAACGAAAGCTTCAAAAACGTTGCAAATTACTTTTTATATTTTGACCGAAGCGACTTCATTTATACTGGTGTAGCCGGAAAAAACATGCAAATCATGAGTTTTCGAAATCATGAACTTGCTACCTATAAATCCAATGATCTTCAATATCCGCAAAAATTTGCGCACTATTCCAATCAGTGGCAAAGATTAAGCGAAGAATCATTTGAACGCATAACAGCAAATAAAGATTATGAAAACCTCTTATTGACCAGCCGTTCCGGCGATAACGATCACAACCGGGGATTTGGTTATTAAATTACCAGCAAAACATTAAAGGCGCCATCAGGCGCCTTTTTCATTAACTGATTTTTAAACTTATGAAATTATTGCTCACACTCTGCATGGGCTTGCTTTGTCATGCCCGGCTTTTTGCACAGTCCCTCATCAAAGACAACGCCCTCACCCACCAGGAACAGCGCATGGTCTACCAAAACTGGGACCGGAAAAAATTCGACCCAACATCCGGCTTCTTAGGCCTCAATCCCTATTACTGGCTGGTCTGGGGCTTTTTCTATCCCGGTTACCATAAAAAGGACCTGCGTCCGCTGAGCGCGAATGGCCCGCAAACCCAGCGCCTCGCACTGGCCGGCGCGCAGAACGCGAAAGACAATACATACAAACTACATTCCGACACCCTCAGAAATATCGCCCTGTCGCAGATCGCCGGCCAATCGGGCCTGATATCAGATTTCGACCCGCTATGGCTGCTTTACTATAAAAACAAGTTTAACCCCGTGCTCAACTTTAACCAGACCGGTTACGATGATATTTCCAATTGGTATGCAGGTGAGATGGCCAGCATAAAAGAACGGCTGAACGGTGCCCGCACCGCTAATCAAGACAGGGGCTCACGCATAATCGCTTACTACCGGCTGCTCAAAGAATATCAAACGCTGCAGGGGGTTTGGGCCATCAGAACCGCGTCCGCGCAGAAAACGCTCGATATGGGCCGGCAGCAGCAGCGCGCGCAGCAGGGCAACCTGAACGTACCGCAATGGACGCCAAACTCGGATGTGAAGATCGCCAAAAAAGTTCTTTTAAAAAGAAAATACTGATGAAAAAAATATTCCTACTGACCCTCATTCTCTTTTGTTTTCATACAAGCTTCGCTCAGGTCACACCCATCGACACCGCTTCCTATAAAAAATCCGTAGAATTCCTGCAGGGCAACGGCGTTTATGAACAGGGCATGATGGTTTTCCTGGCCGGGCTGAAAGGATCCATCTGGTCACATTTCGACCTGTTCATTACCGACGCCAAAGCGCTCGCCGCTATCTTTATGATCATCTACTTTGCCATCAAATCCTATGAAATGATGTCCGGCGACAAGCAACTGGAGGTAATGCCCCTGCTCCGGCCCTTCGGCCTGGCGATGGTGATCCTTTGGTGGGGCGCTTTCGCCAAAGTCATCGCCTTTCCGACCGACCTGGTCGCTAACCAAACGCAGCAAATGTTTGAAAGCGAACAGGGATTGGTTAACAGCCTGCGCATCCAGCGCGCGAACCTCATGCTGGCAGTTGCCAACTCCCTATACAAGTACCAGGCACAAACCGAGGTCGCTGAAAAAGAGAGCGATACCTGGTACGGACAGGCCTGGGATTCGGTGACCAGCACGGTCAAACAGGGTATTTCCGATGTCATTTCACCCGTGCTCGAACTCAAGAACCGGCTCACCATTGGCATGCAGCTATTAGTGACCCAACTCCTGGAACTCACGGGTATCTGGATCCTGCGCATTGCCGTCTACATCGTCTTTATGATCCAAATTATCTATTCAAGCATACTCATTATTTTAGGCCCGTTTGCTGTGGCCGTGAGTATCCTGCCGGCGTTCCGCGACAGTTTCAGCACCTGGATCGCACGCTTTATCAGCGTCAACCTATACTCAGGCATCGGCTACCTGATCATGTATTTAAGCGGCTTAATGCAGGAGTATGCCCTGCAATCCGAGATCAGCAAATACCGGGAGCTGGTCGGTGAGAACGGGACGGCGGCGAGTATTGAAAAGATGGCCTGGTTTGCGTCCAATGGGATTCTGTCTTTCGGCACGGTCATCATCGTTTTCCTCATCGGCGCGATCTGCATGTTCACCGTGCCGAGCATTTCCACCTGGATCATCTCCACCTCGGGCATCAGTTCAGCCAGTTCTACCTTCGGCCGTCATGGGGGCGCTACCTTAACAGCCGTCCGCACAGCGGCAACCGGCAGTTTCTTCTAAACTATTTTTTATGATCATCAAAAACATCGAAGCCAAAATAAAACTCGCGACGTTTATTTCTTTTGGCAGCTTCATCTGCGCTATTGTAATGAGTGCTATCGCTTTCTCGGTTAGTTTTAAAATGGTTGCTAACTCCCGGAAAAGTATCTACATTCTGAACAACGGCGTTCCCCTGCAGGCCGCGCAAACCGATATGCAACTCAACCGCCCGGCCGAGTACCGGGCGCATATCGACCTGTTCCATTCGCTCTTTTTCTCGCTCACACCCGACGATAAATTCATCGAATACCAGCTCAAAAAAGCCATGTACCTCGTCGACGAAAGCGGCGTCCGGCAATACAACAACCTCAAGGAGAATGGCTACTTCAACTCTATTCTCTCCTCCAGTTCCGTTCTCACATTGCAGACGGACAGCGTTTCCCTAGATATGACCGGCCATCATTTCAAGTATTACGGCAAACTGAAGATCGACCGGCGCAGCTCCACGGTGTTACGTTCGCTCATCACAGAAGGATATCTGAAAGACATCCCCCGCAGCGATAACAATCCCCATGGCGTCCTCATCACCGGCTGGAAAACCCTGGAAAATAAAGACCTCGAAGATGTTCAGAAAAATACATTCTAACCGCGACCCAAAAGACACCCTCGCCAGCGAACTCCGTAAGACCTTCAAACCTTACATCGAGAATACATCTGTAGTAATAACGCAACAAGTGAAAAAGCACCCGAAGCTATTATTTGTACTCATGCTCATCAGCATCATCATTTCGGCCGGGTTGTCATTTACAGTTCTGCGAAATCGTATGCCGGCCGGAAAAAAGGAGAAGGAGTCGCCAGCTAAGCTCCATGTTGTGACCGATGGCTTCGACCAACTTAGTCATACCGCCGCCGTTATCCAACAAATCATCCGACTTAAAAACCAGATCGACAGCCTCAGCGCCAAACAAACCTTAACACCACAGGACAGCATCCTCCTCGAAAAAGACCTCGACCAGCTCCGGCAACTCCAAAACCAACAAAAGCCATGACCATAGATTTCAAGCAACCCAAATACATCCTGCCACTCCTCGCGCTCCCCTTTCTGGTCATGTTCTTCTACGTCTACCAAAGCGGCAGCAAATCAAGGACCGAAACCAAACAGCAAGCCGGGATCAACAGCGCCCTCGGCGAAGTATCCGACGATGTCAAAAATAAAACGCTCACCGACAAACTGGACGCCTACCGCAACACCTATAAAGAAGCCGACGGTAACACAGCCGTCAGCCCCGTGCCCGTAGACAAAGCCGCAGCGCCGCAGATCGCAGGCAACTACTCCGCGCATCAGAAACAAATGCTGGATTCCATCAACCGGGCCATGAAGCAAAAGTTCAGCGGTACCTCCCGGAACAAACCACCTGACGATAACCAGGCCATGATCGCAGCCCTTAACCATGCCCGGCAGAAAAAGCCAGAAGAAACTAAAGCCGGTGAAGCCGCCAAAGAAAAAGACCCCATGGACCTTTTCCGGCAGCAAATGTCCATGATAGACAGCCTGCAAAAGGCTAATGACCCCGAGGTAAAAGCGGAGGCCAAAAAGCAAGCCGCAGCCGCCAAACTCGCCCAACAAAAATCTAAGGAAAATCCATTAACAGTCACCACATCAAATGAGGCCGCGGCAAATTTCAATACCATCAAACCGGAAAAAGACCAAAACCCGATCCAGGCCGTCATCGACGAAAACGTCACCGGCTACGCAGGCTCGCGCATCCGGCTGAGGTTACTGCAAAACATCGACGCAGGGGGCACGACCATTACCAAAGGCACCTACCTCTATGCGCTCATCAACGGCTTTTCCGGCCAGCGTGTCACCTTAGAAGTAAAATCCATCTTTTATGAAGGTAAAATACTACCCGTCAAACTCGGCCTGTATGATACCGATGGCCTGCCGGGCCTATACGTTCCCGAATCGGCGTTCCGTGACCTTACAAAAGACCTGGGCACCAATACGATTCAAGGCGTGACCATGGACGGCAGTTCCTCTTTCGTGATGAGTTCCATCGGCAAGATCTTCGAATCGACCTCATCCGCCATAGCGGGTATGATCCGGAAGAACAAAGCCAAACTCAAATACAACAGCTATATCTACCTCATAGACAACTCCAAACAATAAACATGAAAAACTTCATCCTCATCATCTTACTCCTACTGAGCATTACGGGTATAAAAGCGCAAATGCCCGAAGTCCGCCTGCCCATCAAAGGCGACCTCCACTTCATATCCCCAGAGCCCATCCAATATGTGGACATATCCAACAAAAGCATCGAAGGCAATATCGCCCTGCCCAACCTGCTGCGCCTGCGTTTCAGGGATTCCACCTACACGGATGCCATCATCACCATCGCCGGGGAAAAATTCCTCGCGCAATACCACCTGTCACCCGTAAACTCGAACGAAAACCAGTGCATCGACATTGTACCGGCGCATACCCGCCCCCTCGACATTTCCGGCATCGGCTTGTCCCGGCCCCAATTGAAGCAGCTCGCCTACCAGGTATTCTGCAGCAGATCAAAGAAAATACGCCAAACAAAGGCCTTTAATATCCGGGCCAGTCTAAACCATATCTATTCTGCAGGTGATTATCTATTTCTTGACGTATCCTATCAAAACAAAACCAATCTGAAGTACGAGATAGAGGACTTTCGTTTTAAGATCGACGATAAAAAAGTGACCAAAGCCACCAATGTCCAGTCCATCGAGATCAAACCCGAACTGACCCTGTTCGACATACCCGCCTTCAGCAAAAACTACCGGAACATCTTCGTCCTCAAAAAACTTAGCTTCCCCGGCAACAAAGTGCTCAACATCGAACTCAGCGAAAAACAAATCTCCGGCCGTGTCATCACGCTATGTGTAAGTTACCAGGACGTGCTCGATGCCGACACCGTCCCAAATTAAAGTTATCTACCACTGGATACTATAAAACCCCCTAACTTTACGCTATCATGTCAAGAGCAGAATTTTTCTGTTTTTTAAGGGGAATTGGCGGTTTGATCAACCCACATCGGAAAATCTATGGCCCAATTTATGACTATGGCTGCGAATGCCATGATGGTTGGCTTGAACTGATCGCTGAACTGATCCAGAAGCTTGTCGAGACTGGCTGGACACGCGAAATCCGGCAGATCAAGGAGAAATTCGGCGGCCTCCGGTTTTATGCGAACGGATTACCCGAAAACGGAAATGATCTTATTGCTGAATATGAAAAGCGTTCCTATGAAATATGTGAGGTCTGTGGAAGCACAGATAAGGTAAGATTATGTGGCAACAGGTGGGTTAAAACCCTCTGCGATCAATGCGCATGGCCATGGCTGGAACGGCAATATCTTACTAAGTTGCGCTGCGTTCACAGGCAGAGTAATCAACAATTAGCGCACCGAGAGCGCTTTTCAGTCACTGTCGAATTCACAAGCGCAGCAGTTCAATAGCGCTGAACTTAATTGTTACACACCCTATTTCTAAAACTTAATTTTATTATATTTGATTATGGAACAAGTAACTCACATCGAATTACCCATCAAACGTGGTAAACTCCCCGCTAATTTCGATGAGATGTCTCTCGAAGAAGTAAAAACGTGGGAGAGAGCTATGCAAAAAGAAGCCGAAGAATATTTATTCTCTATCGGCCAACCTTTAGTGTACGAAAAAGACGGACAGATGATTGTCCAACATGCAGACGGCTCTGTCTATCCAATCCGTTAACATTCATGTCACATATTTACATTATTGCCGGCCCGCCAGGTGTTGGTAAAAGCACGCGTGGTAATGAATTTATCGATCCAGAGCTTGAAATTTTAAATGAGGACGAAATTCGTCATCGTTATAAAATTAAAGGATATGCCGACTATAATGAATACTCCCTTCAAAAAGTACGGGGCACTATACTTCAAAACCTTATCAAAAGTCACAACTTCGCTTTGGAGTTAAATCTTGGATTTGAGCATCAATACGATTATACTTTGTCTTTAAAAAGATTTAGCCAGGATGTTAAACTAGATGTAATTTTATTTTTCACAGATCATCTTCAACTTTGTCAGGATAGGGCATTTCAACGGTTCAAAAACGGGTTGCACCTTGTAAAACCTGATATCATTGAAAAGATGTACAACAATACCATACCACTTCTAAAAACAAATTTTCACGCAATTGATCGTCTGGTCATGCTGGACGCGAAAAAAACCAACGAAGTTTCAATACAAGGTATATACTCCAAAGCGGCTGAAAGTATAAAAATTTTCGACAAGGGTTCATCTTGGTTTGCAGATGACGTTCTGCCGTTTATACAGGAACAACTTTCAATAAAACGGTTCGAAAACCCATCATTAAAAAATTGGGATGATAAAGATTTAGGTACCGCGAGGTAAAATCAAAAATTCATTCACAGGCTGCCCTTTCCTGCAGCCTTTTTTATTTCCATCATCTTATGGCTACAACATTTAACCCAGGCCGGGATACCCCCGAGCCGGACGACACCCTCATGTCCGATCCGTTCGAACTGATGCTGGAAAACGAGGGCCGCGAAGCGCTCAGCCTTCGTTACGACTATATCGCCACGGTTCTTGAAGAAGAATTTGAGGAAACCTGGCTCCGCTTCTTTTCTGCCAGCGTCCTCCATTACGAGGTCCTCAACCTGGTCACCCTATGTTCCGGACTGATGCGCGACACTGGCTTCCCAAACAACGAAGACAGCCGGTTCCTGCGCTATTCCGTGATCGCGGCCATAGCCGAATACTTAAACGAGTAGACACGGTAGAACGATTTACAAATTTTTGATATGCCCGATCACCCGCACCTGTTATTTGTCGCCGGGCCGAACGGATCTGGAAAATCAACTTTTTCTAAAGCGTTGTCACAACCTGGTGCCGTCATATTTGATGTAGACAAAATCATCACAATCATAGAGCAACGGTTTCCAACGATGTCGAAAAAACAAGTATATCAAGAAGCGACTCAGGAATTTTACGACCAAGCCAGTACTGCGGTTGATAAAAGGCAACACTTTACATTGGAAACCAATTTCCGTGATGAGCCACTGGTCGATATCGTTGCCAATTTCAAACGAAATGGCTATACCACAAACATGGTTTATTTGACATTGGATAGCATCGAATTATCCGCCTCTCGTGTAACCGAAAGGGTTTCAAACGGGGGGCACTATGTGGATCTTAAAAATATTCAGCTCAACTACAAAATAGGCTTACAATATCTTGAGCACTTTGGTGACGCATTTGACAATTTAGATATTGTTGACGCCTCTAAAGATCCTAAAACGCTTAGATCACTGCTAAAAATAGAAAATCAAAAATTAGTATATCTCAGTAATAGCCTTCCTCACAACGTAGAACAAACCATAATTAATATAGCAGATCGTTACCAAAATAATCGCAGGGATCATTACTTGGGAAGATAGTTTACTTAAAGAACGTTAATTAAATGTTCCTCATAGCTTTCGTTCATCCACATCAGTTGCTTACGACCACTATATTCGTGAACCGCATGTGCCGTTGTCGGACAAACCTCCGGATCGTAATAGGTAATATAGCCCCCTTTTGCAAACTTTTCAGCTTTCATTGCCTCATACGCCGGACGTAATCTCTCCCTTAGCTCTTCATCGTTTAGTTCGATGATATTAGCGTAGCGCAGTGCTACGTCTGTTTTGTCACCCATAATCATTGCTTTTATACCAGCAAAAATAGCGAAGGCTATCCAATAGTTATAAGTAACTTATCCACTGATACCCAACATCACACTATGGAAGAAACACGTGATCAGCAGAAGCTGCATGGCTTTCTGCAATGCGCCATTTACCTCTCCATCGCGCTTGAAGCCAGCATCTTCATCTACAAGCAAGCCCCATTCTGGGGCTTTTTTTATGAACCATTGGAGAAGCTCAACCACCTGGTCATTTACCAGCATGCTATTTACAGCAAGCTGGCCACTTTTTTATTGATTTGTTTAGTCAGCGTCGGGACGGTCGCTAAAAAAGAGATTGATCTCGACCCGAAAAAGCACATCATCTACCCGCTTGTATTAGGCCTGGCCTTGTTTTTCGGGAGCGTTTCATACCTGGGACGCGCGTCAGCCGTGGCGTTTACCTGGACGACCTGGTTTGATCTGCTCTATTTGGTCTGTTCATTTTTCGGGGCTTTGCTGACCAGCGTGGCGATGGACAACATCTCCAAGATCATCCGGTCCGGTTTGGGCAAAGACAAATGGAACGTCGAGGGGGAAAGCTTTATGCAGCATACTAAATCGATCGTAACGCCCTATTCAGTAAATATCCCTACAGTGTTTTATTTTAAAGGCCGAGTGCATCATGGCTGGATCAACCTAGTCAATCCCTTTCGCGGCACCATCCTTATCGGCACGCCGGGCTCGGGCAAAAGCTTCGGCATCGTCAACCCCTTTATCCGGCAACTCATCGCCAAAGAGTTTTGCTGCTGCGTTTACGATTTCAAATACCCAGACTTAGGCAAGATCGCCTATTATCATTACCTGCTCGCCAAGCAATCCGGCAAATGCCTGAAGCACAATTTCTATGTCATCAATCTGAATGATGTGGAGAAGAGCTGCCGCACTAATCCGTGGCGAAGCGATTATTTAAATACGCTGGCCGACGCTTCGGAAAGTGCCGAAGCGCTGGTAGAGGCTTTAAAGAAAGGCGACAAATCCGGCGGCAGCGACCAGTTCTTCACCCAATCCGCCATCAACTTTTTAGCCGCCTGCATCTTCTTTTTTTCCAAGCATGAGGGCGGTAAATATTCCAGTCTGCCGCATGTGCTGTCCTTCCTCAACCGCAGTTACCAGGAGATCTTCGACACGCTCTTTACCGAGCCTGAACTCGTGTCGCTCTTATCGCCGTTCAGAAGCGCGTACCTGGAAAAAGCATTTCCGCAGCTTGAAGGTCAGGTCGGTACACTCAAGATCTTTATCAGCAGGCTGGCGACAAAGGAAACGTTTTGGGTCTTTTCGGGCGACGACTTCAACCTGAAGATCTCGGATAGTAACACGCCCGGCATGGTCATCTTAGCCAATGACCCCAACACGCAGAACATCAACAGCGCCTGTTATTCTATCGTCCTTAACCGGCTGACCAAACTCATCAACAGCAAGGGCAATTTACCATCTGCTTTGATCATTGATGAAGTACCTACCCTGTTCGTGCACAAGGTCGAGAACCTCATCGCCACTGCAAGAAGTAATAAAGTGGCCGTCCTGATGGGCCTGCAGGAACTTCCCCAGTTCAACCAGCAATATGGTAAAGACACTGCCGCCACCATCACCGCCGTGGTTGGGAACGTATTGGCCGGCTCCGTGCGCAACAAGGAAACGCTGGAATGGCTGGAACGCCTGTTCGGCAAGTCGAAGCAGATCGGCGAGGGTCTTTCCATCGACCGGAACAAAACCTCCACGTCGCTGAATGAAAAACTGGAAGCCCTCATACCCGCGGGCAAGATGGCCTCCCTCAACACCGGGGAGATGGTCGGCCTGATCGCCGCCGACGTACAGGAAAATTACACCGGGCAATTTGAGACTTCTGCCGTCAATTGTAAGATCAACCTCAGCCAGAAAGAACTGCGAACCGAGGAAAACGGCTACCAGCCCCTACCGACCTTCTATGATTTTCATGGTAAAAAAGACGAAGTCCTGCGCCAGAACTTCCTCCGCGTCAATAAAGACATCGAAGAACTGATCCAAAAGTTTAAAAAAACCGTCATCACCAACCCCGCAAAAGCCACCTTTAAAACCCAATAACTATGAATGCAGATGAACTCATCGGCCAACTCGTTTTGGTCCATCCCGAACTGACCAAAGACCCCGCCGGCAAAAGCGGTCAGGTCGGTATCATTACCGGCACCGAACTCGAAAACGACAACATCTATGTTGGCTTTGGCCGGAACGGGCAGGGTTTGTACGCCACTGATGCATTGTTATTATTACGCCCCGCGGAACAACTCAAAGATCTGCTTCAAGAACATAAGCAGGAATTAAGTGTGCCGGACTACAAGGCTGTTTTTCAAATTGCCTTGCTGCAAGAATTTCTCCCGTCTACCGCCAAACTCAAGACGGCCATGTCCCTTGCCTTGCAAAGCGAAGCCGTCCGGAATATGACGATGCGCAGCGTTGAAAATGCGCTCGGCCTGCAGCGCGGCAATAACCTGGAGCGATGAAAACACTCGCTTTGATCTTCTGCTGCTGCCTGCCGCTGAAAAACCTGCACCTCAATTCCGCTTACGGCAACCGCGTCCACCCGATCACCCGCCAAAAGAAGTTCCATAACGGCATCGACCTCCAGGCACGAGGCGATACCGTTTACGCGATTGCCGCAGGGACTAGCGCCATAAACTACGATCCCATGCTCGGCATCTACATCAAAATTACCGACGGACGCTTCAGCTATACCTACGGACATTTATCATTCCTATTGATAGGTAACGGGCAGGTCAGCGAGGGCACGCCCCTTGCTATTACAGGTTATGCAAAGTGTATTGATATGTCGAGTATTATAATTAACAACCTGATTTATAGGTGCTGAAGCCCTGATTCCTTTACATAATAATTCCTGAGTTTTATTGCAATTATTCACATTTAAATAATTGTAATATGGAACACATCAGGGACTTTAATGAATTAATGACCAATGCTACCCGCTACCTGGAATCTCAATTTAGCCTTAGCGAAAGAACAGTTGATGAATACACAAGGTATTGGAGACGGGTCCGGTCTTTTATGGGCTTAAACGGAATCAGGACTTACAATCAGGAAGTGGAAAAACAATTCCTTGCTGATGATTTGAGAGGCCGAAGCAAATTCGAGCTTTCAGAGAGCGAAAAACGCGTCTATAATTGCGTTAAGGCGTTAACAGAATTTGCCGAAAAAGGCGGTATTAGTATTAAACTGAACGTTTTTAAACCAGGCAAGCCTGAGATAATACTTAACGGCCCTATCGGCGATCTTTTCGTTTCATTTCTGCGATACAAGCGAACGGAATGCAGATGGTCAGGGGATACTTTTGAAACCCATAAGAACTATCTTTCAATGTTCTTAAACTTTTGCAATAAAAATAACATTGCAACTATCGCTGACATTGATTTTGCCGCTATCCTCCTTTTTTTAAGTGACCCACAAAGTATTAGAGGACATCGCAGGGGTGGCGCAGTTTCATCACTGAGAGCTTTCTTTAAGTATGCATTTGAACAGAAGCTTTTAGGAATTGACTATTCTATTAGCATACCCAGTTATAAATCTGTCAGTCAGCCACAACTGCCGTCAAACTATTCGGAAAAGGAAATTATGCAATTGCTCTCTTCGATAGAAAGGTCGAGCGCTATAGGAAAAAGAAACTATGCCATGATCCTTATGGCTGTCAGGCTGGGTTTCAGAGCTTCCGATATAGCTAATTTAAAGTTTGAACACTTGCAATGGACGAAGTCGACTATAGAAATAAAGCAATATAAAACCGGACAGGAATTGGTTGTCCCCTTGTTACCAGACGTCGGTAACGCCATTATTGACTATTTAAAGTATGGCCGACGTAACTCAGAGGAACCTTACGTTTTTTTGAAAGAAAAACCACCATATGGACGAAAATGCGATGGTAGTTTAGTTTCTGATACGGTTATAGCGGCATTTGTCAAATCCGGAATTGATACCAAAGGAAGGAAATCCGGAGCTCACGCACTGCGTCATAGCCTAGTATCCAGAATGCTCGAAGAAAGCACTGTTCTTCCTGTTATCTCGGAAGTGCTTGGCCATGCAAGCACTGAATCTACTCGATATTATCTACGAATAGATTTCAAATCCATGAAGCAGTGTGTGCTCGATGTCCCGCCTGTCGCTATCGACTTCTACGAACAGAAAGGAGGTGCTTTTTATGACTAAGGATTATAATAGTGTATATGGTGCCCATATACAGCAATTCATTGCCATGAAAAGAAAACTTGGCTTTAAGTTTATAAAAGATGCCAAATTATTATTCTCAATTGATGTTCTGGCCATAGAAACCGATCAAATTGCAGAAGGGATAACAAAGGAATTTGCAGATCTCTGGATAAAAAAAACCATCAATGAGTCTTCAAGAAACCATTATCAGAGAGCAATCTGTCTTAATCATTTTTCGGCTTTTTTGTGTGGTTTGGGAATCAAATCTTATATACCCAAACTACCTCCGCCTCCAAAAACTACTTTTATTCCGCACATCTATTCACCTACTGAAGTTAAAGCATTATTTGAAGCATCTGACAAACTGAGGATGCCTCATGCCTGCATGAGTTGCTCTTTGATTTGCTTGCCGCTATTAATCAGGGCGTTGTATAGCACCGGAATACGAATAGGCGAAGCATTGGCATTAAAAGATGAAGATGTTAACCTAGTTGAAAATTATCTGCGTGTTCGAGATAGCAAAAATGGCAAAGAGCGAATAGTTCCTATATCTGAAACAATAGCGGAAGCTTGCAGACACTATCTAAGTTATCGTAATAAAATGCCAAGCAAGAGGCCGTTTGAGTATTTCTTTGTAAAACTTGATGGCAGTCAACCTTCTGCGGCAACGGTGGGTGTTTGGTTTAGAAGGTGCCTCAGCCAGGCGGGAATACCTTATATTGGAATGTACCAGGGCCCTCGTGTTCACGACCTCAGACATACATTTGCAGTTACCTCACTCGCTAATATGGCCGAAGCTGGGATTGATTTGTATGTTTCATTGCCTATACTTTCAACGTACCTGGGGCACCAGTCGCTTGAGTCAACTAATCAATATGTACGATTAACTAAGCACATTTACCCTGATCTAATCAAAGATGTCAATCTGATTTGTCAGGATGTATTTCCTAAATATAAGAACCATGAAGCCGACTGACTTTTCAAAATACATATCCGATTTCATATCACGGTATTTGCCATGTGAAAAAGGTGCCAGTGGCAATACTATTGCTGCCTATAGAGATACATTCGTTTTATTGTTAAAGTTTACTCAAGAAACATTGCATATAAAAATCGAAAAACTCACACTCGATAAAATCACTAAGGAAACCATCTTGCAATTTCTGGACTGGATTCAAAAAGAAAGAAAATGCAGCGGGACAACACGAAACTCACGTTTAGCCGCTATTCATTCCTTTTATAAGTATTTGCAGCTTGAAAGTCTGGAGTATATGCATGAAAGCCAAAAAATACTTTCTATTAAGTTCAAAAATAGCCCAAAGGAAACGATGAACTATTTGACCATTGAAGGAATAAAACTCCTTTTGCAACAACCGGATACCACTACAATCAGAGGGAGACGCGACTTAACACTCCTCTCCTTGATGTATGATACTGGTTCACGTGTACAGGAAATCATTGATTTGACGCCATCAATGATCAAGTTTAACAAACCCCCAACAATCAAAGTAATTGGTAAAGGCAATAAGGCAAAGATAATTCCGATGCTGGATGTGCAGACGGAGCATCTCGTTCACTATCTGAAAGAGCATAGGTTAAATGATTACTCGGCCAATATGTATCCGCTCTTTTTTAACAGTCGAAAAGATAAGCTTACCCGCGCTGGCATTAACCACATCGTTAATAAATATGCTGCAATGGCAAGGGAACAGAATCAAACCCTGATACCAGAAAAGATTAGCTGCCACTCCCTGAGGCATTCAAAAGCGATGCACTTGCTTCAGGCTGGAGTAAACCTGGTCTACATACGTGATATACTGGGGCATGTATCTATTCAAACCACTGAAATCTATGCCAGGGCTGATTCTAAGCAAAAACGTGAAGCTATAGAAAAAGCATACACTAATGTTATGCCAACAGAAAATCCGGCATGGCTAAGTAATGATAACCTGTTGAAATGGTTGAAAAGCTTTTGAACCAATTTCAAATTGTGTAAAGCGATATGGAAGAATGTACGAAGACATAAAATATGCAGGCTTCTTGTATTGCTTTACATAATTAATAACTATGTCGCTAAAAGTAATTCCTATGAAATTTCAATCGGCAGCCTAATATTTGCTATGGTTCATACCCTGGTGTTGTTCAATCACCCGTTAATTTTGTCAAGGCATCTTTGCTTCCCTGATCATTGGGTGCTAGTTCCAGGGCTTTGCGGTAAGCGCCAATGGCCTTTTCCTTTTCGCCATATTCCGCTTGCGTTGATGCGTAATCTTTGAAGGCATCTGCACTTTGCGGGAACAGCCTTATATGTGTTTCGCAAACCGCTACTGCCTGGCTTTTCAAACCAACGCGGCGAAACTCCAGTGAGGCGCGATTCAGTTCATTTTCCCTGGCGATATAATTGGCCGTGTCAGCAGCTAATTTTCTGAGCTGGTCGTCTGCATACTGCCGGCCGTTTTTATAGAGGTTCTGGGCGTAAATAAATGCCAGGGAACCATGGTAGGGAACCGCTTTACCTTTGAATATATCCAACGCATTCAGGTCATTAAAGGGATTACATTTTACATTGTGCAAGACGACCAGGCACTGGTGCCGGTCGGTATTACTCGCTATAAGGCTGATCGTCCCGGGATTGGCACCTGATCCCCACACGATCTTGCCATTCGTCGCGTCCTTAAAAATAAACCAGCCTAACCCGCAATACGTGATATCAAATGGTTGAGCCAGCTGGCCGTTGTTCAATTTATACGGAGTATAAGCTTCCCAGAGCGTTTGTGGTTTTAACAGTTTGCCGGCCTCCAATGCGGTATTAAAACGCAGCATATCGCCACTGGTGCTGATCATTCCACCGCCGCCAGTTTCCAGGGCCAGGTTATAGGTCCATTCCCGCCAGTCGCTTAGCGAATCCACAAACTGTAGTTTCATTTCAAAATGGTTGCTGTACTGGTAATTCCGGGTGCGGTTAGCTTCCTGTTTTTGCGACATGGCTGTCTGGACGTAACTGTGATCCATACCAGCAGGTTTAAAGATATGGTCGCGGGTATAATCCGCTAAACTTTGCTCACTCAGCTTTTCTACCAATAGCCCTAATAAATGATAGCCCACGCTGGAATAACTCCATTGTTCCCCCGGTTGAAATTTCAAAGCATGCCCCTTGCTGTAAACCAACACATTTTCCAGTTCATCATGAATGGTGAATTGTTTGGCTGGATTTTTAGCAATCAGGGAATCGACCAGCGTCTCGATATCTGGTAGCCCGGAAGTATGTGCTAATAGGTGGCGAATGGTGATCTTCGCGTAAGGGAATTCAGGGAAATAATGCTGAAAAGGCGAATCCAGGTCAACCAAACCGCGGTCTTTTAACTGTAACACGGCGACAGCCGTAAATAATTTTGATACCGAAGCCAGTTCGAATTGTGAATTTTCATAGTTAAGCTTTTGCGCCCCGGCATCGGCAAAACCGAAAGAGCGCTGGTAAATGACCTTCCCATTTTCAGAAACCGCCACATTGCCGGTCATTTCATGGTCCTGGGAAAGAGCCTGGTAATAACGGTCAAATCTTTCAGCGACAGACTGAGCAGAAACGTTAAGCGGCGCCATCTGAAAAAAGGTCGAGGCCGCGAGCAGCAAAATAACAATGCGCATAATTTTAAGAGTTTGGCTTATAAAGCTGGATTACAATAAATGATGTGCCAAAGTTGTAAGTAATTAATTGTTAAAATGTTATCGGGTTAACAAAAGTACGATGGTGTTCGTAACTGTTACACCCAGCGCACGGATGCGATACAAACAGACACCATAGACACCCCTGAAAACGGCAATGTTTGAGGCAACAGATAACTAAGTTCGTCAAAAAAAGATGATTAGCATGAATTAATTTAAACTGCAATTTTAAAGTACCAAAGCTTTAGTTATCGCACGATTTATTGCAAAAGTGTCGCATCAACCCGAGCAAATCACAAAAAGATTATGTAAAGTGAAATGGACAAGTCGAGATATAATAATCTCATTTATAAACCATACCCTAAATCCCTTTACATAACGATATACTTTGCATAACCGGTGTTATGTAAAACTTCCCATAACACCGGCTCCACCGGCCGCGTAACAGGCGAGCACCTGCACCTCAGCGTCAGCTATAAAGGCCGTCCCATCGACCCACTCAAATTTCTTTATCAAATAACAATCAAATCCAACAACCATGAGTAACAACTTCAAACCCCTAAGCGAGCAAGTCGCAGACAAGCTCATCCAGCAACTCAAAGACGGCAATTCGATCTTCCAAAAAACCGATGCCCAACCGCTCATCATGCCCTTTAACGCCAACACCGGCAAAAACTACGGCGGCGTGCCCGCCCTTATCCTGCTCCTCAAACAGGAACCCGATCCCCGCTGGCTCACCCTGGAACAAGGCAACTTCAGCAAGAACAACGTTATCAAGGATGAAAAAGGCACGCTCATCAGCTTTTACAAAACCCGGGATATGCAGCCGCTTATCGAAGACGGTAAAGAAGTCTTAAAAGAAAACGGCAAACCAAAAATGGTATCCGTCAAACTCGATGAGCCCGTACTGACCACCGCCTTCCTCTTCAACGCCAAACAACTTCAAAACATGCCCGAACTGGCGCCAGTCCTCGCCGAACGCGCCGGCACCCCAACCGAAGAACGCATCAAAGCCATCATCGAAAATTCCGGCCTTGGCCCTGATACTACCCTGAAAAATATTGCAGAAAACCTCATCGCAGCCAAGCCAAACGAATCCAGCATAAAAAACGCCCTGAAAACAAACATCGCCGCCCTGTTCATCAGCGCCGAGCTCCAAATACCATTCGACATCGGCGACCACACCGGCTACACCCAATCCTGGCAACAACTCCTCAAAGAAGAACCCGCCGAACTCTTCAAATCCGCGAACGACGCCCAAAAGATAGCCGGCAAAGTTATGGGCCTTGAAAAAAAAAGGTTCAATGAACAAGAAGCGACAAAGGCCCTGAATAAAGGCGATGTCATTGCCTATAAGGGCGATACCATCAAAGTCCTCGCCATCCTCAAAGGCAAAACCGCCCAGGTCGAAAACAGCGACGGCGCAAAATTCAAAGTTGGCCCCAAAGACGGCCTTTATACCGCGCTCGTCGCCGCCAAAAACAATACGCCCGAACAAAGCACGGAACGCGACACAAGCGCCGCTGCCGAAAAAGAAAACGAACACAATTACGCCATGGCCCGCTAAACCTATAACAACATGCTACAAGAAGTATTCGAAGAAGAAGATATTCCCATAGCGGAATTTGAAAACATCGGCCTATCCAAAGACGGCCGTATCAGCCTCGCCGAGCACGACCTCAAAGCACTCCTGTCAGGCGGGCGCACCAACCTCCTGCGCCTGCACGACCTCGAAGACGGTGACGTCAAGATCATGAACCTCGACGCCAAACTATCGCTGCAGCGAAACGCAACAGGCGGTCTTGACCTGCTGATCCATCCCGTTTACCGCGAAATGATGACGCCGGCGTATGTTACTGACGACGAAGCCGAAAAGCTATCGACCGGCGAGCTATCCACGCTGGACAAAGTAGTAACCATCGACGGCACCAAAAAAGAAGTCCTCATAGAGTTCGACAAAGACACCCAGGAATTCGTCATCACCGATACCGAGCGCATCCTTGCCCCCGATCTCGTCAACAACCAGGAACTCACACCCGAAAAAAAACTGCGGTTCAAAAAAGGCAAAGAGGTCGAACTTCCTGAAGGAACCAAACTGCGGTTTTCTGCTACAGCCGCCGAAGGCATCCGCTCCAACCGTCTGCACCTCATCGCCTCACTCTTGTTAGACGGCGGCATCAGCTACATGCTCTATAAAGGTCTGAAAGCCATGAGCGACAAGAAGGAAGATAAAGTCACCGAAGACTACAGCCGCGGCTACTACCAGGCCCTCGAAGACATGAGCAATCCAAAAGCACAAAACCGCCTCGCCGGGAAACATATGCAAAAGCGCTGATGAACTACCTCGAAAGACTGGACATTCACCCCAAGGTCCGGTCTTTCTTCCAACCCTTCCTTCACAAAATAACAAACAAGGAAGTTATCATCAACTACCACGACAGCATCGAACACGCTACCGCAAATTTCCGCCGCATACCCATCACCGAAAACCATTGGATCGCAGGCAATATGAACATAGCAAGTCAAATTTTGATCAGCAGCTCCGCCATGGACGCGATCGCCTGGCTCAACCAAAACCACACCCGATATCAGAACCTCAATGACCTATCATTCATCAGCCTCGGAGCTTGCCCTACCAGCACCCATGCCGCAACCATCCAACAACATACGCCCCACAAAAAAATCCACTTCCTCTTCGGCAATGACCCTACAGGCGCCCTATGCGACATTAAACTCGCCTCCTACATCCGAAACCAACCCTTAAAGATCACCTATCTAAATCATCAATACCACATCTTATTCCAGTACAAAACCTATATCCTCCATCATCTCAGCCTTAGCGCACTCGAAAAACAAAGCCGCCACCACTTCCACATCCGCACCCACAAACCCAAAAAACATGGCACCTATTACCAACAACTCAGACAATATCACCCTTAAGCCGGCCGCCCTATTCGCCATCATCAAGATCAGCCCCCTCCTCATCATGACCCTACCCGCCACCTGGCTCGCTTACCACTATCAACCCCTTTTCATACTCCTCAGCATCCTGCTCACCCTTTTCGCGCTATACAGATATATATACATCCGTCGCGCTATATATCTCGTAACACCGGAATATATCCGCATCACAACAGGCATATGCTTCAAACGCACCGACACCGTCGAGCTCTTCCGCGTCAAAGACTACATCATCACCCAGCCCCTAATCCTACAGATCCTAAACCTCATGGACCTCCAGCTCAAAACCACCGATCCCGAAAACCCCATCCTCTGGTTCCGCGGAATCTCCCGAACCAACATCATCGACACACTCAGCGACCGAATCCTTCAGTGCCGAATCCAGTATAACATCCCGGGGATCAATCAACCATGAAAACCACCCTCCATTTCCTCCCCTCCGCAGTTGTCTCCACCGGCTCCCTACCCGCTGCCTCACTGGCATTATCCTGGTCTTTATTTACATCTTTATATTTTAGATTAACGGTATATTGGCTCGTATTCTGGTCTTAAACTGAAGTTTATAATCATCAAAATAATAACCTTTACCCCTCCCACCGGAGTTATCGTAATCGGAAAAACAGAGTAATCAAAAAGGGCAACTGATCAAATAATACGTTGTTTAGCATGACGGCTCTTGATAAAATTCAACCCGCTGCGTATAGAAGACAGAAACGTCGTCGCTATAGGGCAATTTTCAAGGTCCGTTTTGAAGAAGGTCTAAAAGTCGTATTGTACAGTCATCCTGATTTTATGCCAAGATTTTTTATAACGGGAAACAATCAGATCGCGAACAGCCGGGCATTAGGTCAGCCCAACTGCCCGCGGCTTATATCAGTTTGAACTAAGCGTGTAATTTAAGTCGTCTGTTTTGACGAGATGCCAGCCATCAGCCAGATCCACCGTCCAGCCGTCGCCCTCAAAACGCCGGGCGGCCATAGCCAATTGCCCACTTATGGGTACGCTCACGATGCGCCAATCTTTGAGCAACATCCCGCCTTTGGTTACTCTGAGGTGCCCCCAGTTATCTTTAACCTCACCCGTTGGGTAGATCGTGCCATAAGCGCCCAGGTCGAAAAGCGTGTTGGGGTTGAAGATCACACTCATTTTAACCAGTGTGATACGCAGCACCGGTCTTTGAGTAAAGGTTTCCGTATAGGCGGCCACTTGCTGCAAACGCAACGTTTCTTTTTGCTTTTCGGATGATCGGATGACAGCCCCACTATAGATCAATTCTTGCGGCGTGTGGCTTGCTTTGACCTGGTAATACCGGCTGATCAAGTCCGGAAAATTAGCATTGGAGTCGATCTGCTGCGTCCAGTGCTTCGCTTTTTCTTGTAACAGCAGGCCGTAGATTGGCCCGGTTAAATAGGCGAAGGATCGGATCAACGATTTTCGGTTACGGGCCGTATCGATCTGGGCATAAAGGTGCTGGCGCAGATCGCTTCGGCCAAGAGATGCACCCGTGTATTCGGCCAGCCCCTCGCTCATTTCCAGCGTACGTTCATTAGAAAACGTCTTGGGAAATAATTGTTCCCGTTTTTGACGGAAAGCTAAAGCATTAGCCAGGTCTGTTTGTCTGCGATTGATCGGTTTTTGCAGCGCCGCTTTAAGCGCCTGTAGCTCCAAAAAGAAAAATATGCGGCCCTCCATGGTACTCAAATGATCGGCGGTCGGGCTTTTAGCGGGGAAGCCGATCTGTTCCTGGATGCGGTGAAAAGATTCATGTAACAGCAAGTTAAGCCGTTCATTGCGGTCTGCAGGCAAAGGCCATAATAGCGCTGACCAGGTGCGGCCGCCCCAATGAATGGCTGTGTTGGCAACCATCACATCTTTTGGCAGCGAGCCGGTATATATCCCGCCTTCGGGTTTCAGTATTCCCGCGCTGTCGGCCATATTGGCATAGCTAAGCCGGCTTTGCTGATCGACAAAGAGCATAGGGCCGTACAACGGCGTTTTCCATAGCTGTTGTTTTTGGGCGGCGGCCTCGGCTTCTTTGAAATAGGATGCCGCCAAAGGCACTTGTGCACCAGCGGTACCGGCGAAAAATAATAAGCAGATCAATAACTTTTTCATAACACCAAAATAATGGCTCGTGATGAGCGGGTGCCAGGCTATTATACCAATGGTTCTAAATTTTATACGAGCGGTAAGACGGCTTTGGCTGATGATGTGTACTTTAGACTATGCGTAAATTTTGGGTGCATGCGGGCTTTTGGTTGGTGTTCTTTTTGGTGTGGGACAGGTTGCTGTATTTTTATGTCAATAACGAATGGAACCGACTGTATTTTTCGGCCTTGGATACCGGGCTTATCTTGCTGACGTTTTATGCGCTGTATGCTTATTTGATGCCCGATTATTTCCGGCGAAAGAGCCTCGGCAGGCTGATCATACTATCGGTTTTGCTGGTATTGGTATTGGCTGGCCTGGCTGCGTGGATCATGGGTTTGCTGTTGCAAAACATGATCGTGCCCATCCATTTTGATTTTTCCTGGACCTACAAGGATATGCAGTACAACCGGCTGTTCATGGCGCTGTTGGGTGTGCTGGCTGGCATATTTGTTAAGCTCGCGTTGGATCGTTTTGAGTTGCGGCGCAGTTTAGCAGCGCTGGAAAAGGAACGTAGCGCGGCAGAATTGACCTATTTAAAAGCCCAGCTGAACCCGCATTTCCTGTTCAATTCGCTCAATAGTTTATACAGCCAATTGGAATTGGGAACGGGTGATCCGAAGCAGACTTTGTCGGCACTGTCTGATATGTTGCGATACCAGTTGTATGATTCGGGGCAGGACCTGGCCTCTTTAAATAAAGAACTGGCTTATTTAGCCGATTATATCGCTTTGCAAAAGCTTCGCCTGGATAATTGCGCGGTCACTTACGTCGTAGCTGGCGACATAGCAAGCCAGGAAATTGCGCCGCTGCTGTTGATCACCTTTGTAGAAAATGCATTCAAGCATGTTTCCGATAATTTGATCGAAAACTTTATTGAGATCCAGGTTCAGATCAGTGAAAGTCAACTCGATTTCAATTGCCGGAATAGTTATGAAGGTAGTGCTAAAGGCAAGGGCATTGGCCTGGACAATGTGCGTAAGCGCTTGTCGCTGATTTATGGTGAGCGCCAGCAATTGCAAATCAAGAAAGAGAGTAATATTTACGAAGTAGAATTATCGCTATGCTTAAGATCCTGATCGTTGATGATGAACCGCTGGCGCGGCAGCAACTCGAAGCCTATGCCAGCAGGCTGCCCTTCCTGCAATTGGCGGGGGTAGCACGTAATGCGATGGTAGCGAACGGCATTTTGCATAGCACGCCGGTCGACCTGATATTTTTAGATATCCAGATGCCGCAAACGAGTGGGATTGAGTTTTTAAAAAGTCAGGAGATCGTACAACAAGTTATCCTGGTCACGGCTTTTCCGGAATACGCGATCGAGGGTTTTGAACTGGCAGTCACCGATTATTTATTAAAGCCGGTGACTTTCGAACGTTTCACCAAAGCCTGTGAACGGGCTTTGGCCAATGTCAGCGGCCAGGGTTCCGTGAATTTATTAAAGCAGCAGCCCGGCTATTTGTACGTCAGATGTGATCAGCGCCTGCAAAAAATCCGTATCGCCGATATCCTGTTTATAGAAGCGATGGCCAACTATGTGCATATCGTTTTAGGGCATCAAAAGTACACGGTCTATTCCAGCTTAAAGGGTTTGGTAGCTCAACTACCGGCTGAAGCTTTTGTCCTGACCCACCGGTCTTACTTAGCGGCGGTCAGTCATATTGATAGTATCGGGCAGGCAGAAGTCTTAATTGGTGAACATCGACTGCCGCTCAGCCGTTCGCAGCGAAAACTTGTGCAGGCGCTTATTCTTTAACAAACATCATCGGTTCAAAGCCCAGACTATCTACTAATTGTTCATGCCTAAGTTGGCTTTGCGATAAAAGAGTCTGTTTTTCGATCGGGAAATTGGTGGATAAACCACAGCTGATTGCCCCCTGTTGCCAATTTTTAAATGACCATATTTAGCATTATCCTTCAGGTTTTACAATAAGAAATTATACTGGCGGAGAGTGGTCAACGAAATCGGTTTATCCACATCGCATTTAACTTTCTGATTCACCTGGTTAGCGAGTGGAATAATGAACAGCGCATCAATTATTTTAGCCGCCTACGAACCTTACTTCGCATACTCCGCCGCCTGAAAAGCCCATTCAATGATCTGCGCCAACGTATTCAACATTACCTCAAACTGCTTCTCATTCTTCAGATCGATTCCCGCCATCGTACCCGCGTCCGCGCTATCATGGAGCACATTAAAATAAACCCCACCAACCAATAAAGCCAGCACCGCCTTCAAACTCACCCCCGAGTTCCTGAAGTGCCCCTCCACCATATCCAGCAGGCGCAAACCCTCCTTTTCCCTCACCTCACAAGTCGACCTCATCAGCGGATTATATTCGCTCACCTGCCAATGGATCAGGCGCTGCATCTCCTTCTCCTGATGAAAGTAGCGAAACTGATCCTGCAGCATCTTAATAAAAAAAAATTTAAGATCTTCTGTTGTCGGTCTTTCCGGCAAGTTCAACGACTTGAAATACGGCACCCAGGAATCTTTTCCACTGATATAGGCCTTCAGCAACCCACTGAAACTACCGAAATACTGATAAACCATCGGCTTACTCACCCCCGCACGCGTCGCGATCTTATTTACGCCCAAACCATGATAACCCTTCTCGATCAAAGTTTCCCCGACCGCATCGATCAGTCTCGACATTTTATCATCCGGGTTACGCGTACGTGTCATAAGTCATTGTTTTGTTAGCGGTTTAAATTAAAAAATAAAGTTACACACCGATTTATTACCAGGTGGTAGATAAGAAATTATTTCTTAGTATTACTACTATCTATCGGTAAAAAGCTCGCTCATTGATATCTTTAAAATATGACCAGCAGAGCAGTTTTAGACCAATTACTTCAGGACGTAGATTTAAAGCTATTGCCCTGCGATGTTTTGACTGCAACTACTTTAGCATTTAATCAACTTCCCGTTCCCGTAGAATAATAATCACCCACCCATTCTCATCATCTTCGAAATATCCATATTCAAAACAAAAATGATAGACCCTGCCCGAAGTAGTAGGTTCAGCAACACTGGTTAGAAATTTCTTATTAAACCCCTTACCCAATAAGTCGCGCAGCCTTACCCGACGCGGTTTCTCCAGGTTACAAAGCCCCTCCAAAATACGCCGGTTGTTCAACAAAATTTCCTGTATCCTGGTAATGTAATCAGGAACGCTCAATTGTTGCGCCGACGGCAAAACGATTGGTCCGGTCTGCCCCTCACCTGCTTTTCTGATTTCCCTTTTTTTCCGATTGTTAAAATTCGTCTTGCAAGATTCGCCACAATACATGCGGTCGTCCCGACCGGCCCCAAGCGGAGTCCCGCAGTCTTTACATGTCCGTTCAGCGACGGTTAAAGTCTCTGTTTCCATATCCTTTTATTTACTACCCAATATAAAAGCCGAATACATTTTTAGTGGTAGATAGTAAACGATTATAAACGTTTCTATCCGGGTTTATCCGGCAATAAGCCATTGACAGCAAGCAACTTTGCCAACACAAAACGCTATACAATGGAAAAGAAAAAAAACCTATTTCGAAATGTGCTGGACTCAGAGATGTTTGGCCATAGAAACAAGCAGTATTATTTCGACATCAAAAAAGGAAAAAACGATGCTATATTTCTTCAGATCACCAACCGGAATCCAGCGGTTGCCGACGCGTACAAACGGACGCACATCATTCTGTTCGAAGATGACCTTCCCTTCTTCGTAGAGGCCCTGACCATGTTGCTGGGCAGGCATGCAACAGGAAATTTAGGCGCAAGTTGTTAAAGCATGGAAACCGGATTAACCAACATCAAGGACCTGTCAGTAGCTGACCGTCCAAGAGAAAAGCTGATCAAACTCGGGCCTGCAGGACTGAGCAACGCAGAACTGATTGCCATCATCCTACGTGCCGGAACAAGATCTTGGCCCCTGGCCACTATCTGTAATTCCATAATTGAAAACATAAGCGACAATATATTCAATCTCGAAGCAATCGAAATTGGGCAACTAGCAAAGATAACAGGAGTTGGCGAGGTCAAAGCCATTACCCTATTAGCTGCAATTGAATTAGGCAAACGAAGCATTCGCCCAACGGCACCGTTAAATCTCAAAAGTGATAAATCCATTGAAGATTTGATCAGGCCCTATTTCCATGCAGAAAACGGTGTTCAGTATCACTTGGTCATGCTAAATAACCGAAGTGAGTTACTGGCAACAAGCGAAATGTTATCAGGGACAGGCCCGTTTCCGGATATCAAAAGCATCCTCAAGTTATCATTAGAAGCCGGCGCTTTTGAGATCATTCTGTGCAGAAACAAAGTCAAGTTACCCAAAAAGATAGCTGACGAAGAAAAGGCTTATACTATTCAGTTGGATGCGGCCGCCAGTATGCTCCGGATAAAAATGCGGGGCCTCATGGTCATTAATCAATTAAAAACATAACACCAAACAACACCATTTGGCGGTTGCCAAAAAGGCCGGGGCTTTACGCTGTATCTGCTGCGCAGGATGCCACTACAATCCCTAACCGTAATAACACCACAGAACCGGGAAACACGCGGGCGCGCTCCGCTAACCCGCAAGTTTCCGGCGAACCGTAATAGCGTCCCGCATTTACAAAACCAGGCGGCTGGAAGCCGTTCGCCGCGCCCGGTTCTGTAACCGGGAAAGTTCCGGCTTCCAACCTGTGCGGAGTTTTCGATCCGGGATCGTTCCCCCTCTCAAGCATGCTTAGGGAGTTTTCGATCCATCATTTGACCTTTGTAGCAGGCAAATTTATACCTCTTCGGCAGTCAAGGCCATGCACAGTGCCGCTAAAAAATCTCCACCCATTCGGGTAGTATTTTTTGCGTCAGCCTTGCCCGCCCGCCCCACGCGCAAATGTTTTGCCTTTACAAAGGCCAATGAAGGTTTTAGCCGAATTGGACTGGCGTAAAGATTTATACATTTTAAAATTTAATTTATGTTATTCTCAGGAAGATTGACCGCTAACGCAGAAGTCAGAAATGTCAAAGGCGACAAAAAAGTAACTGGCTTTACAGTTGCAATCAACGACCGTTTTAAAACCAAAGACGGCGAAAAAAAGGAAATCACCACCTATGTGGAATGTTCGTACTGGGTAAACCCCGGCTTGGCGGAATACCTCAAAAAAGGCACAATCGTGGAAATTTTCGGGCGTGTAGAAGCAAGGGCATGGACGAAACAGGACGGTGAGGCAATGGCGTCCCTCACCTGTAATGTCGGGACTATCAAACTGCTCGGTAAATCAGCTCCCAACCCACTGGAACGGCAGGACACCAAATCAACCGTAACATCTGTGGCTGACGACGACGATTTACCATTTTAAACATCATTATGCCGTGCGTGACTCCTCATGCACGGCTTTAAAACTTATTAATATGACGACGAATTTTTTTAAAAATATAACCGACTTAAACGTGTCGGGCAATTGGAAGTTAACCATCAATGGCGACAACAAAGGCATACTTACCGTTTCGGCATTGTTTACGCCAGTGGAGAATGGCGATAATGCAGCGAGATTAGTTCCGCCACTTTTGTTGCGTGGAACGGCAGATGAACTGGATGCGGGCTTTTTCGAGACTATTCAACAACCTGTGCAGGAAGCATCGGGCTTGTTCCATAACATGGATAAGTATGTTAAAGGTTTGGAAGAAGCTAAGAAGCAATCCAAAATGGAACAGGATAGGAAAGCGCAGGAAATCAAAGCGAAGGTGTTGACAAAAACAGCGGCATCCGCTGACGGCATAGCGGTTACAAGCGAACCAAAAGTGAGTAAAGAGGACAAGCGAAAAGCCTACGAAGATGCGATGAAAAAGATAGGCGATTTAAATGATGCCTGCAAATACGAGGAAGCCTTGACCCTATTGCCATCGGCTACAGATTATCCCGAAAAGCAATCCGAACTGGAGCGGAAGAAAGCAGACCTTGAACGCAAGCAAAAACAATATGCCCAAGCACTACAATTGTTTCACCAAGATTAAATGACGATGCTATTAGCCGAAATATTACCACGTGTATTTGTACACAAGGAAAACGGACAGGAAGTCCGTTTAACCGACCCCGATAATAAACTCAGTCCCGAAGAAGTCTGTAATTTTTATGCAGGACTTTACGCCATCCTGACCACGGCAAAAATTGTCGGGCCGGAAATAAAAAAGGATGCCATTGAATACCAGTTTGTATCCACCATAGGCACAAAAGGATAATGAAAAAGGAAAAGACAACAGGACAGATACCGCCATTAAATCAACAGTAATGCAAACTCTATCAGCAAATCGCCCATTTCTCAAACGACCTCGACAGACTTCCCGATGCACGGGAAGCGAGGTCGAACAAGCTTCGCCCGGCCCCGCAGGAATTGTTGCCAATGGTTTTCTGAAACAACGGTTTCTACCAAAATACCATGCTTCAGTTTCAACCCCACAGCAGGCAAAAGTGGAGGCGGCATATCTTAAATCCAGCGCACATTTATTAGATTATTACGGCATCCAAACGCTTGATGTGCGTGCATTCGCCTACCCTTATAATATATTGTTACAGCAGTGGGATATATCAAGGAGACTACGCCTGAAAAGCAGGTACAGGGAATTGCAATTAATTGAAACAGAAGAGCAAAACGTTGTGCTCTCCTTAAAGGAAACCATCAACACAGGTTCGACGCTTTACTATATTCCGCTTGCTCCGCTTTACAAGGCTTTACAGGACGAACAAAATATATGTGCCAAACTGTTACTCGGCGTTTGCGTGTATTTGCACAGGAAAGCGGGCGTGTGCCATTACAGGGACAGCGAAAGCTATGTGTGTTATCTCTACGACATCATGGATAACTGGATAGAGGACGATAAAGACAGCATGGATGATGGTGATTACAAGGAACAGCGGGTTACGCTGGATGAAATGTTTAACATAGGGGATAAAATGACCGGCATTTTAGCTGATGAAAACCATCTGTTGCAGCTACGTTCAATTATGGATAGCTACACGCCAATTAGCCGATATGAAGCCCTTTGCGCCAAACTGGCCAACCAAACACTTGCGGTTTGGAAGGAACATCCGCAGGCCAACCTCTATCAGCACATCGTTCCAATTGACGAGGATGATGAGGACGACTACTATGGCAACGGCAAAATTCAGGTCACAGATTACATCTCTTTTATTGGCGAAACATCAAGTAACGTCTACGATACGATGATGAACATGACGAACGATGATTTTAACGAGCGTTCGGGTGTACAGGATTTCGAAGCGACAGTGTCATTCAGCGAACCTTGCGGAAAATATAAAGATGGCTTAGATTATGAAGAACGGATGATTGCCATCATTGATGAATTGTGTAACCTAATCACAGAAATGCCATGAACAATATAATTAACGACTTCGGCACATTATATCACCCTGTTAAAGCTTTGCTGCTTTACCAACGCAAAGACGGCCAAAACCAGGCGGCCAGTTACGTCGAAAGCTACGATATGGATAAGGATGGCTGTCCAATCAACGGACATCCCCTTTCAATTAAGGAAGCTAATGCTTTAGCCAAATCTTTACTCATTGCTGAAAAGAAACAGCGCAATTTTTTAAACCCTAAAGGCTTGTTATCGCCTGATGTGGTTTTTTTAAAAACAGGCAATGATGGCTTTGCCATATGGAAATCGCCGCCGCAACGAATAAAATTTCTGTTTACCGACAGCCTTGCCATCCCCTGTGGTGAGGCAAGCGTACCTGCTTTATTGTGGAGGGCGGGTAAGAACAGCCTGTCCATATTCGCCATGATGGATGAGCATGTGAACGGCGATACCTTACTTTATCATGCGCCATTTTTTAATGTTTATGCAGACGGTAAGGTTTGCATGGGTAACGTCCCTGTCAAAATCCCGAACGATTGTAGCCTTGAAGATTTTATGCACTTATGGCAGGAGTATTTCTTTAACAGTTTTTTTAGCCACTTATTCGGCGGCCACACGCCAGTCAAAGGCAATATTGTGCAGTTATGGCAAAAGTTAATGAAGAATAAGAAGCCATTTCCTATCGATAAACTCATAACAAACAACATTCCCATCAATAAGCTTATACCATGAAAACAGCAGTCCATATCACTGACAACTATTTAATCAATCCAACTAACCCTGTAACCGTTAATGTCATCGGCGCAGGCGGTACAGGAAGCCAGATGCTTACCGCATTAGCCCGCATCAATCATGCCTTATTAAGCCTCAACCATCCCGGCCTTATGATAAACGCATTTGACGACGACCGCATCAGCGAAGCCAACCTCGGCAGGCAACTGTTTTCAGAAAGCGAGGTGGGTATATATAAATCGGTCGCACTGATCAATCGCCTGAACCGCTTTTTCGGCACGAACTGGAAAGCGCGCACGCACCGTTTTGCAGATGATTTATACCATGATGATACCTATATGGCAAACCTTTTTATTACCTGCGTCGATACCGCCAAATCAAGGTTTGAGATAAGCGACCTGCTTTACAAACTGATTGGTTACCGTAGTATTGGCAGGGAACGCCCATTGTACTGGATGGACTTAGGCAACAGCCGGGATACGGCTCAGGTTGTCCTGTCCACAATTGGCAATATTAAACAGCCTGAATCTGAAAAGTACCGGCCAATCGCCGACTTGCCGTTTATCACAGAAATGTTCAAAGACCAACTGGAAAAGGCTGACCAATTTGACGATACACCAAGTTGTTCCTTAGCTGAAGCCTTGACCAAACAGGATTTGTTCATCAATACTTCTGTAGCGACAATTGGCGCCTCTCTGTTATGGCAACTCTTTCAGCAAGGCATGATTTTCAATCGTGGCGCATTCGTAAACCTGAAAACTTTCATTACCCAACCACTCAAATTGGAATGATCTCTTTTATTTATTATTCAATTTTGCGCTCGCACGCGCCGGGCAACCACTTTCTCCGTTCCCCTTCAAAACAGGTTGCCCGGTAAATAGGGCTTGCAAAACCATCTGCTATCCCCGCTTATCTACCACTTCAAACCGTTTTACAAGCTACCCTGAACCAAATTAAATCTATGGATCAGGTCCGGCAAAATCAAAACACAGGACAAAATGGGATCGCTGCGAAAAAAATGAGGTGTCGCAAACTGCGACACCCCCTGAAGCCATCGCTTATTCTTCCATCATGAGCTCCGCTTTGGAATTGAGCTTTTCCTTAAGCTTATTCATGTCATAAGCGATCTTGGCATCCACGATCTTCGCATAGTGCTGGGTTTGCCGCAGGTTCTTGTGCCCAAGCATTTTGGATACCGTTTCCATCGGCACGCCGTTGCTCAAGGTCACTGTTGTGGCAAAGGTATGCCTGGCTACATGGAACGTAAGCAGTTTTTCGATATCACACCTTTCTGCAATTTCTTTCAAATATTCGTTCATCTTTTGATTGGTAAGCACCGGCAATACAACATTTTTGACCTGACATTGCGGGTCGTCTTCGTATTTCTCCAGTATACGGAGCGCAGCTGGCAGCAATGGTATCCTCGAAGCAGATTCGGTCTTTTGCCTGTTCTTAACGATCCACTGCTCCCCGTCAAACCCTTTGACCAATTCCGACCGTTTGAGTTGTTTCGCATCGATATAAGCCAGGCCGGTATAACAGCAGAAAACAAAAATATCGCGTACGTTACTTAACCTGACCGACCGCAAGTTTTTTGTGGCCACACGTTCCAACTCATCTTCTGTTAAGTAAGGTTTCTCTACCTCTTTCCGGTTGAGATTATAGCCTGCAAAAGGGTCACTTTTCAGCCAGCCATATTTGACGCAAAGCAGTACTGTTTTTTTAAAATAGGTAAGATACTTCATAGCCGAATTATGCTGACATTTTCTTACGCTCTTCAACCAGAACGCATACTGGCTGATAAACTCATAGTTGAGTTTGCGGATATCCAGGTCATCCTCCCGGTATTTCCATTGGACAAACGAGCGGGTGTGATTGAGCGTGCGTTTGAAAAGGTCAAGCGTACCCGGTGAATACTCCTGCGGGACAAGGGCGGCAACCTGATCATTGTGTTCCTGAAAAACTTCCAGGATCATCCTACGGTCGTCGATACCAAGCATCTGATTTTTGATGGCCTGCGCTGTTACATCCTGGTTGGCATCGATCAACATTCTCTTTGCCTCATGAGCTTTAACTTGCAAAGTATCCAGCAAGCTATTGATAGACCGCGCCTCTTCGCTTGTGCCCTCCGCACGACCGGCTCTTACGTTCCACTTAGCTGTGAACCATAAACGCTTAGTTGATAATTCTTTAGATGTACCATCGACTGTGATTCGCAGGTAAATGTACATCTGAGCATCCTTGTAACTTGGTGTCTGCTTTAAATAAAACAGTAAACCGAAACTTTTTTCTAACATAAAATCTCTAATAAAAAGTGAATAAATGTCGATAAATAAGCCTCAGATAACAAGATGTTTTATTTTCGAACACCCTGTATTTCAATACATTACAACACTTTCAGTGAGCGATTGCTCTTGAAAGTGACTACTACACGAATCGCTCACTGGAAGATGGCGATTTTTGACATAGTTTGATGTAGTGGTAAAAACAAAAAAGCCTGTAAATCAACGATTTACAGGCTTTAGACATCTCTTAAATTGATACTCAGCGGTGAGGGAGGGATTCGAACCCTCGGTACAGTTTCCCGTACGTCAGTTTAGCAAACTGATCCTTTCGGCCTCTCAGGCACCTCACCATGTGTTTTTAAAGAAATACTTCCCTTTTTTCAGGGAATGCAAATATAGTAATTCAGCAATGCTGTCAAAAAAATAAATCAGATTTTTAATAATCTATTCTTACGTGGTAAATACTCATCAGCATCCGTTTAAAAATCTGTTTAATAGTTTCCAGATCTTTTAATGTTATATTACTGTCATTCAGTTGGTTTTGATCAAGTTTATACTTAACAATGCGGTCAACAAGTATCCCGATAGATTCTTCATCAGGCTCTTTTAATGACCTTGATGCAGCTTCTACCGAGTCGGCAAGCATCAAAACACCGGCTTCTTTTGAGAAAGGAATGGGCCCGGGATAGCGAAAAATGTTCTCATTGATGAATTTTTCGGGGAAATTTTTCAAAAACGACTGGTAGAAATAATCAACCCGGGTGTTACCGTGGTGGGTACGGATAAAGTCGACAATTATTTCGGGCAGGTTAGCTTTACGGGCCATTTCAATCCCTTTGCTTACGTGGCGGATAATGATCTGCGCGCTTTCCTCATAAGGCAGTTTATCATGAGGGTTAAAACCCGAGCTTTGATTCTCGATAAAGAAAAGCGGGTTTTCCATCTTACCAATATCATGATATAATGCCCCTGCCCTAACCAAAAGCGCGTTACCACCTATGGCGAAAATAGCGTTCTCAGCAAGATTGGCTACCTGCAAAGAGTGTTGAAACGTACCCGGCGCACTGAAAGCCATTTCGCGCAGTAAAGGCGCATTGGTGTTGGTTAATTCTATCAGGGTAATATCTGATGTAATGGCAAATACTTTCTCAAATAGATAAATAAGCGGATATGCCAGCAATGTAAGTAGCACACTTACCGCAAAAGGTATAAAATCAACCCAATCTATAGTTGTGAATGTTCCCTCACGTATCAGGGAGATACCCAGGAAAGCCACAAAATAAGTAAAAGTAATGATAAGTGCGGAGATTAGGAACTGCTCGCGGCGGATAAGGTTCTTAATGCTGTAGATAGATACCATACCTGCAGTTATCTCAAAATAAGCAAACTCAAAACTGTTGGGTACAAAAAAACCGGCTATCAGCACCACCAGTAAGTGAATATTTAGTGCCAAACGAGTATCAAACAATATACGGATGATAATAGGTACTATACAATAAGGTATATAGTAAAAATTGGGTAGCTCCAGTTTTATAGCCAACGACAGTGTTGCCAGCATTGCTGTAATTACTAACAATATAAGGCTCACCAAACGATTATCTTCATATATATCCCGCCTAAACAGGTATAAGAACACCATTAATAGGGTGATAGTAATACCCACCAGTAGAAATTGGCCCAATAGCACCAGTGTATGGTTGCCGTTGGTGCGGGCGTTGTCTTCAAATGCTTTTTTATATGATGCAAGTTTTTGGTAGGCTTCATCATTTATTACAGAACCTTTGCCAATAATGGTTTCTCCTTTTTGCACCATCCCGCGGGTTATGGATAGGTTTTCTGTAACTTCCTTTTCAAGCCTGGCGGTTAGTTTAGCATCATAAGTAAGGTTGGGTTGCAGCCTGTCTTGCAACAAGTTTAATAGAAAAGGTTTATCAAGGGCTGATACTTTCCCTATTTCATGATCGCAGTAGGCAATTGCAAGTTCGCGGGTAAAAAGATCGGCAGTGTTTTTATCTGAAGCAACATTGTCACTTAAAATAGTAATTGCATAATTTTTGCCGGCTTGTTGGTATTTAGGGTTTAATTTTAGTATCCCCTTATCGTATGCAGCCTTTAAAATAGTGCTTCCGGTTTGCTGGTATATGTTTTTTTGGCGCTCGTTTAACCCGGCAGTGTGCCATTTTATCTCAAAATCGTTTTTAAAGCCTTCCAACTGTTGCGGGCCCATATCAGTATTGAGCTGATAAATAGGTGTTACAGCGCTCAACGCTGCTTGTTGATCGGCCTCAATTTCGGCGTTGGTTTTTAATATGGCAAAATTATAAGGCGATACCAGGTCTTTTTGGTTCCAGATCCTGCCCTTCTCATATTCATAGCCAAATTTTGCCTGCTTAGGTAAAGCATAAACAATTACGGCTACGCTTACCAGCATCATAAAAAACTTAACATTTAAAGCGTATTTACGCAGTAACGCTTTTTGCCGGGACGATGAAAGTTTTGCCATTAGCCGTGTTTATCCAATCAAAAATAATATAAGTTTCGGTTATCTGCATTTTTTCTTGTTTATATCAAACCAAAGTTGATATCTTTATGATATCAATTTAAATCAAAACTCAATCATGAATAACGAAAAAATCACCACAGCACCATCGGGTTATTTAGCCTTCATTTTAGTACTTGTGCTTATTGCCGGCGCAGCGTTTGTTTTTTACCTGCAACAGCCTATTATAGGCGCAATAATATGTGTTATAAACTTTATATTTATTTTACCCGGCCTAACCATTGTAAACCCAAACGAATCTAAAGTGCTTACCCTATTTGGTAAATACCAGGGCACAGTAAAGCAGGATGGCTTTTTTTGGGTAAACCCTTTCACCGTTAAAAAGAAAGTATCGTTAAAAGCATTTAACCTTAACGGCCAGCAGTTAAAGGTGAATGACAGCGTAGGTAACCCTATTGAAATTGCCGCCGTTATTGTATGGCAGATAAAAGATACCGCCAAAGCCATTTTCGCGGTAGAGAATTACCTGCAATATGTAAATATACAAAGCGAAGCAGCTGTGCGTCATTTGGCCAATTCTTTCCCTTATGATCATATCGAGGATGAGAACGCCAGCATTACCCTCCGTGGCGGATCGGAGCAAGTTGGGATACTTTTGGTACAGGAACTGAACGAACGCCTTGAACGTGCCGGAATTGAGGTTTTAGAAGCACGTATCTCACACCTGGCTTACGCACCAGAGATTGCACATGCCATGCTGCAACGCCAGCAGGCATCGGCCATTATATCGGCACGCAGGCTTATTGTTGAGGGCGCCGTTGGCATGGTTGAAATGGCCCTGCAAAAAATGGAGGAGAAAAACATTATTGAACTGGACGAAGAACGTAAGGCCGCCATGGTAAGCAATCTGTTAGTTGTGTTATGCGGTGATAAAAGCGTATCGCCAATAGTAAACACAGGCACTTTATACCACTAATAATGAGTACAGATCAACGGGATTTTACGCAGGTTAAAACTACCGAACTGTTTATTACAAGGCAAGGTTTGTTTAAGCGGGAATATGAGCTTACCGACGGGCAATTTGTATATGCCAAGCTCAGCTACCGCTCAAACTTTAAGCGCGACGCCATTATTGAGCTGCCGCAAAACAGCTGGACAATTAAGCGTAAAGGCTGGTTTAACCGCACCCTTTTGCTTAACCGGGGCGAGGACGAAGCTATAGGTAACATCATCCCCGAAACCTGGAAAAGAGATTTTAACCTGAAGCTGGATGATGGTTTTGAGGCTACTTACCTGTATAAAAAGCTGTTCTCTAAGTCGCTTACGCTTACTAATAACCAATTAGGCGATATCTTACAGATCACTCAAAAAGCCTTAGGCATTAAACAGCCTTTTACGGTAAGTATAAACCTGGTTACAAAGCCGGAAAACATGCCGCCGCTGCCATTACTAATTATGATAGGGCTGCATGTAATATTGTTACGCCAGCAACAAGCAGCACGTTAATATTATGGCAGAGAAAAAAGCATTTGTATTAAGGATAAACCCCGATGTGCTCAAAGAAATTGAAGCCTGGGGTGCTGATGAATTTCGCAGCACCAATGGGCAAATTGAGTTTTTGCTGCAAGAGGCCTTAAAAGCGCGAAAAAAAACATCACGCAAGAAAAAGGACACCGAATAACCCCAGGGCGATGGCTTGTTCTGTTCCACTAAAAAATGGAACAACCGGAACAAATGGAACACATTGATAATGAATAGGTTAATACTGACAAAATGGTGTCAGTATCTAAACAAAAACTTCACGATTTTCATTTAATAAACTTATATACAATAAGTTATTAAAATTCCATTTTTGTTCCATTTTTCAAAAAATGGAACAAAAATGAGGCGGGTAAATAGCAGAAAAAAACGGATTTTTTCGCCTTTTTTCGCCCTCAGTTCGGTCTATTCAGTACATCGAAAGTGCAGATTGACATATAGATGATTTTAATTAACTATTTGATTTATAAATAATTGCAATAATCACCCTGTTCCACTTTGTTCCATTTTGAACAGGTTTTACTTGTCATTTCCCGGCACTCTTAAGCAGTGTTATAGGCTTTAAACTTAATGATGTGCGGCATGCAAATACTATGCATGCATAATATTTTTCATTTCTATCGTTACTTTTCAAAGTAAAAACTAAATTTGCCCAACCATTATAATAAAGAACATTTTCCCTCATGAAAGAAGTATATATCGTATCGGCAACCCGTACCCCTATCGGCAGTTTTGGCGGCAGCCTGGCATCTTTATCGGCAACACAATTAGGCGCTGTAGTCATAAAATCGGCCATTGAAAAAGCAGGGTTACAACCGGCAGATGTGCAGGAGGTATATATGGGCAACGTGCTATCGGCCAATTTGGGCCAGGCGCCAGCAACCCAGGCGGCTATTTTTGCCGGTTTGCCCTATTTGCCCGCTACTACCATTAATAAAGTGTGTGCATCGGGCATGAAAGCCATCATGCTGGCAGCCCAAAGCATTGCCAATGGCGATAATGATATTGTTTTGGCCGGTGGTATGGAGAGCATGAGC
>Ga0247741_1000035_pt1 | contig 123836 bp, 102 predicted proteins | sample UWRJL213509R2_FD_180945 | JGI IMG/M metagenome (GOLD analysis project Ga0247741, IMG submission 180945) | Plant litter microbial communities from Arlington Agricultural Research Station in Wisconsin, United States - UWRJ-L213-509R-2 | ecosystem: Environmental > Terrestrial > Plant litter >...
TAATTACCGGAATTTTAAATTTCTTTGTTTTCGAATTGATTTTTTCCTGTGCCTGAATTGAAGTAATTACAAGCAAAACAATAAAGAGTAAAGTTTTTTTCATAGGCAAAAAAAAAGCCATCAGAAGTAAATCCTAATGGCTCTCTGTTATTTATTATTATTTCTTATTGAAGATTTGAATAGACTTATCAGACACATAAAAAATGTTTTGTGTCGCAGGATCTATTTCATAAACAGGTTTGTTGTTGGTGAAAATAATTTTATCAACTTCAACTCCGTCAGCTTTACTTACTTTAACCAGGATTTTTTCTCCTGTATCTGCTTTTGCAAAAATATATGAGTAATCTCTGTTTTGTTTCATTGCATTGAAACGTTTGTCAAATTTAGCCGCAACCAAATCTAATGCCGCAGATCCCGCCGCATAGTTACCAGCTTGTTTAAAATTATGTCCGTCAGCAGCAAAGTTAGGTCCAACTTTCTTATTTCCGTCAGAATCGCGATATGTCATTGTAGTTGTAACACCTTTTACATCACTAACCGCAGCACCAACACCTAAACCGATACTACCAACAATTGCAGCACTTTTAAGAAGTCGTCTTGTTCCTTCTCCCGGCTGCGTATAAATGTGGTGGTATTTTATTGTTCCATCCATATTAACTCCCATTACCTCAACTGGTCCTGCAAGTACAACTCCCCAAGGAAATAATTCGATACTGTTTAATTCTTTTTCTTTTTTGATGTTTACTTTAGCAAACGGTTCTGGTTTATCGTTGATACTTGGATCAAATTTGTATAATTTTTCGTCGTTATACACTAAATAAGAATTTGTTGCTTCATCGTAAGTTGGCAAAACCGGACGATCTTTATCAAAATTAATGTTACGTTTCCAAAGTTTAACTCCTGTTTTGTAGTCAACCATGTTTCCGTAAGTACCTGTTAAGTACATTACTTTTTCACCTACTTTTCCTAAATAATAAATTGGATCTTCTTTATCATCAGAAATTTCGATGAATTTTTTCCAAAGTTTTTCTCCGTCTTTATTAATCAGCATCATTTCATTTTCAGCAACATACAAGAAATCTTTATCGATTGGGATAACTCTTTTCAAACCGTCTCCACGTGCATCTTTTTTCCAGATTTTTTCTCCTGTATTTAAGTCGTAAAAATTAAAACCGCTGTAGTGTGCCACTAATATTTTAGTACCCCAGTCCTCAAGATAAACGACTCTTTTTGTTTTGATAGATTCTTTCCAGATACTTTTTCCTGTTTCAGTATTTAAAACATTTAAATATTGTTTGTTTGAAAAAGTTCCGGCACTATTTACTACAACAATGTTTTTATCATTTTGAGTTTCCCAGAAATTTGAATAATCTTCCTCACCTTTCCAGTTTAATTTTCCTGAAGCTCTGTCAAAAGAATATAATTTTCCGTATAATAAATAATAAATTACTGACCCGTGTACTCTTGCAATATTTGTATAATCAGTCATTTTGAAAGAAAAGCTAATCAATGCTTTTGCTTTATCTACTGCTGTTTTCCATTTTAATTCTCCGCTTTGCATATCCAATAATGCAATTGTCATATTACCGTCTTCTCTCAAAGTAAGCAAATACTCATTTGTTTCAGGAATAAAATCTGATTGTATTACCCAAAATGATTCTTTTGATGAATTGTAAACTACTTTTCCAGTATCAGTATTAATGATAATGTATTTGTTATTGATGTAAGCTTCAACATAAGGACTTCCAGCAACGCTTGTTAAAGTACTTTTATCTTCAAAAAGCTTTGTAAGATCAGTATCGCTAACAATAGACAATGCTGATTTACCTCCAAAATCTTCTTTTGTCAAAGTCCAGACAATTTTTTTGGTTTCAGGATCCAGACCTTTTATAGTTCCTCCTTCATTAAAAACTACAACTCCTGTAATTTCGTTTTGTACAAGTGCCTGTACGTTATTCTCAGTTGTGATTATTTCATCATATTTCCTTTGAGCAGTCGCCGAAAAGGTAACTAAGAAAAGTAAAATAATCGAAAAAGTAATTTTCTTCATAGTTGTTAGTTTCTAAAATTAATAAATTAAGTATGGTAATTTTTTTTGATCTCACTAATCGTTTGCGAATATATATAATTTATAGTTTAATTAAGAAAAAATTTCCCTCAAAACTTCTAGTGATTTTGGCCTCTTAAACCCCTCTAAATGAAAAACATAATACTCAATTATTACTTTTAGTAAGACTTGTCTTTCAACCCCGTTAAATACCTTTTTACTGTGGTCAAATTTCAGGTCAATTAATTTTTTAAAGAGGTTTGTTTCTTGTTCTGTTAAGGCACTTTTGCCGTGAAAAAGAGTAAAAACCCCATCGTTCATTTCAAAATAAGGCAAATCAATTTCGGAAACATCCGGATAAAAACCCAAATATTTTGTCGCTTCTAAAAGTAAAATTAAATGGAAGTTTGAAACCTCATCGTGATGATCAAACCAGATTAAGGCGGTTTCTAAAAACTCAAATAATGATTCGTTTTTTTCTTCTTCCTGAATAGAATGATGCAGCATTTCTGAAAGAAACATTACAATCGTACTTTTTACAATATCAGTATGGATTGTCTGAAAAGGAACTGCGGTTTTAATTTCCTTGAAATTTTCTAAAGTTCCTTTGTTTTTGTGAACAGCTTCGATCTCTAAAATTGAGAAAGGCTGAAAATAAGCAATCTTCTGACTAGTTTTTCTACTCGAAAAAGCGTCACGAACAAAATAAGATTTCAGTCCGTTTGAAAGTGTGAAACATTTTACAATCAAGCTTTTTTCCTGAAATTTTATTGCCGAAATAACGATTGCTTTGGTTTTGACTAACAATTTAGATTTTAGATTTTAGATTTTAGATTTGTGGAATCTGAAATCTGATTGCATTTATTTTTAAAACTGAAAACTGCGACCAGGACTGAAAACTTAACGAATAATCATCACTTTTTTGACTTTAGTTTCGCCTCCGTCCTGTGCCGAAATAAAAATCATATATACGCCTGATGCTACTTTATATCTTCCAAAAGCGGTAGTATCCCATTCAATTGTTCCTCCTGAAGAGGTCGCTTCATAAACTAAGCTGCCTGTAATATCGGCAATTTTAATATTTGCTTTATCCAGTAAGCCGGTAATTTTTACAGTTCCCGTAAATTCAGGACGTACCGGATTTGGATATACGTATACATTATTTAAGTTCTCATTTGCAGCTGTCGCAATTCCTTTAAAAGAAATCAGCCCTTTATTGGTAGCTATAAAAACTTCACCGGTTGCACTATTTATTTTAATATCGTTAATTGTATTACTTGGTAAGGGAGAATTGTTTATCGTAAAATGATATTTTGTTTCCTGACCATTTGGCGAAACCATAAAAACTCCCGAATCAGTAGTTCCAATCCATTTATTATTGGCTCCGTCTACTACAATTGAAGTAATAAACTGCTCGTATAATAATTCCTGAGCCAGATTGTCGTCGATAATAATAATTGGATTTGCTTTTAACTGGCTTTCTGTTTGAAAACTATTTACGTTGGACAAAACTCTCAATCCTTTTGTTGTACCTATCCAAAGCTGGTTTTTTGTATCAATTGCTAATGATCTCACATCGGCAACGGGTAAATTTCCAACATCAGAACCAAATGTCATCTTTTTAAAGGTATTGCTGCTTTCATTAAAACCAATTACCCCATCTCTGTTAGTTGCAATCCATTTTGTACCGTTTTTATCAATGACAAGACTTCCGTAATCACTATCCTCCGCATTACTAAGAATGGTTGCCAGGGAATAACTCCCCCATTGATTATTGGTTTTTAAAACTTTTAATCCGTTTTTAACCCTGCTGTTTGTAATCCAGAGATTCCCTGATTTATCAAAAGCTGTGGCATTGATACGAATATCTATAAGATTATAATTCTCAGCCTTTAAACTTTCGAGACTGCTGTTTTTTTCATTATATAAAATAGAAGGGACATCATTATCTAATTTTAATAAACCAGAAAAAAATGAACTTGCATAAACCTGTTTTTCATTAGCTGGATTCACAATAATACGGCTTATGGATTTTGCATCAAAAACATCTTCATAAGGAATATTCAACCATCCCGAAGTAGTATAATTACTAATACCGTAACTATCTAACGGATAGGGATTATAAAACAAATCGTAATCACCATAAACTGTCCAAAGTGTACTTGGAGTTACATCTAATGAGAAAATATTATTTCGAACGGGTCCGCTTGGCGTATTATTTTCAAAAGCAGAACTTCCTGAAAGAGTCGAAGAAAACAATCCATTTTCTTTTGTTCCGATGTAAATTACATCTCCAACAGCAGTCGCACAAGTGAAACTCAATGTATTATCCTGAACCTGCGTATTTGCAATTTGACGGTTTAAAATCATTTTATTGTTGTAAACAAAAACAGAACCCGGCGTTGTTACAAACAAATTGTGATTTTTAGCTCTCATATCTGTCGAAACCTGTGGAAGCTGCAGAAATCCCACAAAAGTATTTGAATTAAACCTATGTATATATCCAACAGAATTAATCGCTATAAGTTCTGTGTCTAAGGTTTCAATACTTGACCAATTACCGGAATTGACAACTGCCCATTGACTAAAATCTATCAAATTAGGGTTTGTGATATTCGCTCTTCTAATACCGCCTGAAGTCGCCGCATATATAAACCCGTTAAAAAAGGCGGTTTGTTTTATACTAATTTCGGCTCCATTATCACCAATAAAATAAGTGTCACCAAATTGAGAAGTCGTTAAATTAAATTGTACAATACCAAAATCGCACGAAACATAAATCAATCCGTTATGTTCCATAAAATGATTGACTTTTTTAATGCTGGCCGGTAACTGTTTATTAATAATATCTACTTTTTTTAATATACTGCCGTCAGTTTCATTAATGACAATGATCATCCCATTTTCATAACCAACAATAGTTTTTTTGAAGTTTTCACTATGATACAAAGCAGAAATGGTCTGACCGGAAAGACCGTCTACTGTAGTAGTTGTTTTAACTGCATTTGAAATATTACTTTTAGAAAACAATGCATTTTCTGAAGCAGCAAAAACAGTAGCCGAAGCATCTGAAATATCTTTTATTTCTCTAAACGAAAAATAACCCTCCCAGGATAAAGTATTCTGCGCAAAACCTAATTGCATCAAAAGCAAAAACAAAATATACTGTAACCTTCTCATCATATTTAATCTATTCGAATAGACAAATATACTACAAACCAAAGTATTTGATTTTTGTTATAGTTTAAATATAATTTTAAGTTTTACCTCCAAACCGAAATCTTATTTCAAAAACATTATGTTTAAAATAAAAATGCCTCCATTGATAAATGAAGGCATTTTTAAAATTGTGTTTAAAAAATTACACTACACCTTGTGCAAGCATGGCATCGGCAACTTTAACAAATCCGGCAATGTTTGCTCCTTTTACGTAGTTTACATAACCGTCTTCACCCATTCCGTATTTTTTACATTGGTTGTGAATCCCAACCATGATATCTTTTAATCTTAAATCTACTTCTTCGCTTGTCCAGTTTAGACGAATTGAATTTTGTGTCATTTCAAGTCCAGATGCGGCAACACCACCGGCGTTTGCAGCTTTTCCAGGCGCGAATAAAACTTTATTATCTAAGAATAATTTAATAGCGTCTAAAGTAGAAGGCATATTTGCAGCTTCTGTTACACATAAAACACCATTATCGATTAGTTTTTTAGCATCTTCACCTGTCAATTCGTTTTGAGTTGCACACGGAATAGCAATATCAACTTTTACTTCCCATGGGCTTTTTCCTTTATGGAAAACAGCATTTGGATATTTTTTAGTATACACTTCTGCTCTGTTATCTCCGGTTGCTCTCATTTCGACCATGTGTTCGATTTTTTCTCCAGAGATTCCTTCTTCATCATAAATGTAACCATCAGGACCAGAAATAGTAACTACTTTTCCGCCTAATTCATTTATTTTTAAAGCTACTCCCCAAGCTACATTTCCAAAACCTGAAATTGCTACTGTTTTGCCTTTAATCTCATGCCCGATAGTTTGTAACATTTGATCTGTAAAATAAACAACTCCATAACCAGTAGCTTCAGGACGTATTAATGAACCTCCATAAGCAAGACCTTTACCTGTCAAAACTCCTGTAAATTCATTTCTGATTCTTTTATATTGACCGAATAAGAATCCGATTTCTCTTGCTCCAACACCAATATCTCCGGCTGGTACATCTAAATCAGGACCAATATGACGGCATAATTCAGTCATAAATGATTGACAGAAACGCATGATTTCTCCATCAGATTTTCCTTCAGGATCAAAATCAGAACCTCCTTTTCCACCACCCATTGGAAGTGTCGTTAAACTATTTTTAAAAACTTGTTCGAAAGCAAGAAATTTTAAAACTGATAGGTTTACGGTGTGATGAAATCTGATTCCGCCCTTGTAAGGACCAATTGCAGAGTTCATTTGAATTCTAAAACCTCTGTTTACAATTATTTCTCCTTTGTCATCTACCCATGGAACTCTAAAAATTATAGAACGTTCTGGCTCAGCTATCCTAAGAAGTAAGTTTTTTCCGTCGTATTTTTTTCGTTCTGCAATAAATGGAATTACCGTTTCTGCAAATTCTCTAACGGCTTGAAGAAATTCTGGCTCGTTTGGATTTTTTGACTCCACCAGAGCCATAAATTCATTAATTTTTTGTTCCATTATGAAATAAATTATTCAAGTAAATATTTAAATTTTAGCACTATAAATGAGGAAATACGTTTAAGAAAACGTTTTCGCTTTAACGTACAAAGATATAACAAAATGCTAATCGAATGTTATTTTTTTTCATTCTAAAGAATGAATTATACTTTTTTCAAACATTCCTAAAGATAGCATTTACGACCTCTCCATTTAATTCAAAACATCAATATTAAAGTTAACAAATTAAGTATTTTGTTACTTATTTTTTAATACGTTAATTTTATATTTTGAATCGTACATGTTTTTTATATATTTGCCAAGATTTGAAAGCCCAAACACCATGTTTAAACCTATAGTACTCACATTATTCGCCTTTTTAGGAATCACTACAACCGCATTTGCTCAGTTAGACTTAGCACAGGAAGTAGGAATAATATTCGGCCCAGTATCTTTTCAATCTGATTATGGAGAACGCCATGATATGGAAACCAATGTTGGAAACTCAGGTTTCAACGTAGGACTGGTACACTTTGTTAACTTTTCGGCCAACAATAACAGAGAAAGTTTTTTTACGGAACATTTCAAAGTTAGATCAGAATTATCTTTTAGCAAAACCAATCTTGAGCACTATGGTGCATGGGTTGAAAGAGAAAAGCAAAAAGGATTAGTTCAACATCTAAGAGCAATGAAAGGAAGCACAACTTTAATAGGTCTTGGATCTCAATTAGAGTTCTCTTTTATAAAAGTTCATGATTTTGAAAATTCTGTTGGAAGTTTCAGTCCTTATTTAAGTTTAGGATTCCAGGTAAGTTACTACTCTGCAAAAGCTTCTTCAAAATTAGGTCCGCTAGGGCTTGCTGAAACGACTTTCGCAAAATACATAACACCTTCTGATGGTCGTGCTCATGGTTTTTCTAACGAAAACGGAGTGGTACTATCTGTAGTTACCGGAGTTGGGGTTCATTATAAATTAACTACAATGAGTGATTTAATGTTTGATGTTCGGTATCAAGGGTTCAACTCTGACTGGGTTGACGGATTAAATCCAAACAAAAATATTTACAAAGAAAATAAATCTAACGATTCTCAGGTTTTATTCAACTTAGGTTATATTTATTACTTAGAATTCTAAAGAAAATCCAAATAAAAAAAATCCCAAATTCCAATTTACTTTGGAGTTTGGGATTTTTTTTATTTGGATTTTAACTATTATGTTAAAGCCTGTTCTAAATCGGCAATTAAATCTTCTGCATCTTCGATACCAACGCTCAATCGAACCAGGTCATCGGTAATACCAACTTCGGCTCTTTTATCTGCAGGAATAGAGGCGTGTGTCATTAAAGCCGGGTGATTTGCCAACGACTCTACTCCGCCTAATGATTCTGCTAAAGTAAAAACTTTCAGTTTCTCTAAAAACGCAATCGAATCTTCTTTTTTGCCTGATTTAAAAGTAAATGAAACCATTCCTCCAAAAGCTTTCATTTGTTTTTTAGCAATTTCATGAAACGGATGATTTGGCAATCCAGGATAATAAACGGTATTTATTTTTGGATGATTGCTTAAATATTCCACCACTTTTTCTCCATTTTCACAATGTCTTTGTACTCTTAAAGATAGTGTTTTGATTCCTCTTAAAACTAAAAAACTATCCATTGGACCAAGTGTTGCGCCAGTTGCAAATTGCTGAAAATGCAATTGCTCCCCTAAAGCTTCATCTTTTACAATTAAAGCTCCGGCGATAACATCAGAATGCCCGCCTAAATATTTCGTAGCCGAATGCATTACAATATCTGCCCCTAAATCTAGTGGTTTTTGCAAGTAAGGTGTTGCAAAAGTATTATCTACAGCAAACCAAATCTTATGCTCTTTGGTGATTTTTGCAATTTCTGCAATATCAGCCAGTTTCATCAACGGATTTGTTGGTGTTTCAACCCAAATCAATTTTGTGTTTACGTTGATCAGTGATTTCAGTTTTGCGATATCAGTCATATCTACAAAATGAAATTTAATTCCGGAATCTTTGTAAACTCTTGAGAACATTCTATAAGTACCACCGTATAAATCGTCCATTGCGATAACTTCATCACCTGCTTTAAACGATCTTAAAATACAATCTGTTGCTGCTAATCCAGATGAAAAAGCCAATCCGCGTGTACCGTTTTCAATACTTGCTAATGCATTTTCCAATGCCGTACGCGTAGGATTTGATGCTCGGCTATATTCATAATCACCCAAAGGCTGTCCCGGACTTGTCTGAATATAAGTTGAAGTTTGATATACCGGAGGCATAACCGCTCCTGTACTTGGATCATGATGCTGACCACCGTGTATTACTTTAGTATTAAATTTCATATACTGTTTGTTAATTTCATTTTTTGTGAATCATCTATTATTTCCAAAGATTTGAGATCATAAAATTACATTATTACATTTAATCATTGTAATTTTATATGATTCTGTTTTTTTTCGTCTTACTTTTAGAATACAAATTTACCTTTTTAATTATTTTAATCCTTAAACAACTCCTTACCTTTGTATATAATTAACACTTTAGATATGAAACATTCCACTTTTCTAGTCTTTTTGTTTTTAATATTGACAAGCTGCAATAAAGAACTTTCATTTGAAAATGAGACGTTTGAAAAACAATCTGCCGCACCCTGTAAAGAAGATTGCCCAAAAATAACAATCAATATACCAATTGCAAAAAATAGTAAAATTGTTGCCGACAGCATTAACAAAAAAGTATTTTCTGTAGTAAATGAAATTGTTTATTTTGGCGAAAAACCACTAAAAACGAATGATTACAATGCACTCGCAAGTTCTTTCATTGCGTCTTATGAAGAGATGCATAAAAAATTTCCAACCGAAACATTTGGCTGGGAAGCAAAAATTACTGGAAACATAGAATTTGAATCTGAACAAATTTTAAATATAAAAATTGATCATTATACTTTTACCGGCGGCGCTCACGGCTATCAGGGTTATCGTTCTTTATTGTTTAACCCAAAAACAGGAAAAATTATTTTTAACGATCAGCTTTTTAAAAATGAAAAAGAGTTTAAGGCTTTCGCCGAAAAGGAATTCCGCCAGAAATATAAAATTCCCGAAAAAGCAAATATAAACGCAACAGGTTTAATGTTTGAAAACGATAAATTCAACCTGCCGCAAAATATTTTTTATACCGAAGAAGGCTTGCTTTTATATTACAACGCTTATGAAGCCGCATCTTATGCTGATGGCGCAAAGGAAATAGTCTTTCCTTATGAGGAAGTTGGAAGATATTTGAAGTACAATAATTGAAAAAAATAACACCTTTGAGTTAGACACACTGCTGTGCGTCTCTACAAAAAATCTTTGTCGCTTGAAACCTCTGTTACTTTGAACCTTCCTGAAAATCATATTTCATTTTCCGCAAAATTCTAAGCGCTTCTTTAAAAGACAAATAAACCTGCGGAAAAGGTTTTAAGAGCAATTTTGAATCAATTAGTTTTTGTTTGGCATCGTCAAAACCATTCAAATAACAAATCATAAAAGTCGAAGGAAGATTTTCTAAATCTTTTTTTTCACGCTCTGATAAAACAGAACCTTTTTGCAGTTTTTGCAGCAAAGCCATATTCGAATTATAAATATGATATAACATTGGCCTGTTGAATTCAGGCGGTTGAAAAAGCATTTTTCGATCGATTTTATAATAACCATTATCAAAAAACCGAATTGTTTGCTGCTCTAAAGGATAATAACTTGTTTTGTCATTTAATCCTAACGGGACATATTCAGTTATCGTAAAACTATCATCATCAAAAACAATCGTAACAACATCCTGAGCCGAATAAAAAAGCTTGATTTGTTCGTTGATCAATTCAATATCAACCCGGGAAAGAAAAGTTTTATCGCGTGATTTTTTAGGAACTCCAGCCCAGCAAATCACAAATAGCTCCTTAAAAACATGGTATTTTGGCGACATATCTTTATGCCTGAAATTCATGAAATCAATTACACCATCTAAAGTATACTGAATACTATTTCGTGAACTATTCTCAATCCCTATAACTGTCTCGGTATTTTGATAGTTCTTTTCCACTTCTCCTTCAATCGGAATCGAATTACTGCCCCGCCTCACAAAAACACTATTGGCCAAAATGGTATGAATTCCTTTTTTGAAATAGGAGATTTTGTTTTTAGGTTTTATCGTTACCAAGCCAATTACTTTATCTTTAGGAAGATTCGGAAACGGCACATTTTCGTATTGAATTTTAGGTGGATTCTCTAAAAAAGCATTAACGAGATTCTGAATTCGGCTATCGTCAAAAAAATCATCACCAACAATTTCATTATCCTGATCTTCAACACCAACTACAATATAAGAATTATTAGTTGGGTTAGAATTGGAAAGCGCACAAATGTGTTTCAGAAATTTTCCTTTTCCCTCGCGAGTATGCAGATTCAACTGTCTTTTTTTATCATAAAAACTGCTCTCGTCGTTATGAGCGAGTAAGTTTTTGATTAAAAGACGTTTGTTGATCATTATTTTTTAGATGTTAGACTGGCTTAGATTTTTATACTTTTTACTGTTGGCTTTTAGATTTTAGACTTCTTAGATTTTTGGATTATTAAACTTCAAATCTAAGAAGTCTAAGTTAGTCTAAATATCTAAGTTAATCTCTTTTTACAATTGTAGACGATGCCTGCGCGGTACTCATTACCATCAAATCTGCAATATTTACATGATACGGTCTTGAAACCACAAAATGAATAATATCCGCAATATCTTCAGCCTGCAACGGATCAAATCCTTTGTAAACATTCGAAGCTCTTTCTGCATCACCCTTAAAACGCACCTCGCTAAATTCTGTCGCCACCATTCCCGGATGAATCGCGCCTACGCGAATGCCAAACGGATTCAAATCTATTCGCATTCCGGCAGTAATCGCATCAACGGCATGTTTTGTTCCACAATACACATTCCCATTAGGATAAACTTCCTTTGCAGCTGTTGAACCAATATTAATAATGTGCCCCGATTTTCGAGCTGTCATTTGCGGAATCACAGCTTTCGAAATATACAAAAGACCTTTTACATTAATATCAATCATCGCGTCCCAATCGTCAAGGTCTCCTGTTTGAATAGGATCTAGACCATGTGCATTTCCGGCATTATTAATTAAAACGTCAATTTCTGAAAATTCTGTTGGTAATGAATTAATAGCAGAAAAAACAGCCTCTTTATCTCGAACGTCAAAGCTTAAAGAATGTACTTCGGTAAAAGCCGAAAGTTCTTTTTCCAGTTCTTCTAAACGCTCTTTACGTCTTCCGCAAAGGATAATTTTATAGTTATTTTTTGCCATTATTTGAGCGGTGGCTTTTCCAATTCCGCTTGTGGCACCAGTAATTAAAACTGTTTTTTTCATTCTTTATAAATTTATTTTTTGCCACAGATTAAAAGATTCTCACAAAAATGAAAAATCATTTTAATCTTTTAATCTGTGGCAACTATTTTTTAGTTAAAAACTGAAGCTGAAAACTGCGACTGTCCTTAAGGCACATCGTCGCCCATACTTTCTGTCCAGATGGCGAACCAGTCTTCTTTGTCCATTTCTAATTCAACCGCTTTCATTAAAGATTGAATTCTCGCAATGTTAACCGTTCCCGCAATTGGCACAACTCCGGCAGGATGTTTTAAAATCCAGGCCAATAAAAGTGTATCAGAACCAAAACTGTATTTTTGAACCAAATCTGAAAGTAATTTTTTCAATCGGCGTGTTTTCTTGGTATCTTCCCTAAAAACAGTTCCAAGCGGATTCCATGACAACGGACAAATTTTGTGCGTTTGCATATAATCTAAACTTCCATCCGTCATGGCTTCATAATGTGTTGCCGAAAATTGCACCTGATTATAGCTCACTTCTGTTTTCTGGCGAATCAATTCGGTTTGTGAACTCGTGAAATTCGAAAGCCCAAAATCGATAATTTTTCCTTCTGACTTTAATTTTTCTACGGCTTCTGCAATTTCATCGGCCTGCATTAACGGGCTCGGTCTGTGCAATAAAAAAACATCAATGAAATCTGTTTTTAATTTTTTAAGAGATTCTTCAACAGACCAGATAATATATTCCTTCGAATATTCATAATGTTTGATTTTGTTTTCCGGACGTTTTTCTGCAATCATCTGGATACCGCATTTGGTGATTATCTGTAATTTTTCGCGTGAAATTTTACTGGCATGAAATGCTTTTCCAAAATCTGCTTCTGTGGTATAATCTCCGTAAATATCGGCGTGATCAAAAGTGGTAATTTTGTTTTCGATACAGATCTGTATCATGTTTTCCATTTCCTTAGTTGTAAGGTTTTTATCCCATATTCCCCAATTCATAGTGCCCGAAATTATGGGCGATAATGTTGTTTTGCTCATGGTTTTATTGCGTTATTTTTGGTAATAAATATGCTTTTATAAAACATATTGACCAAAGTTCTTAAAAATATAAAAATAGATTCACAATTCGTCCTTAAAATTAGGTCTTTGGTCGAAGTTTTAACCATTCTTTAACATCTTACTTCTCAAAAAATATTCAATTTGCACTCTCAAAAGTTAGACATAAAAATCAGCGTTTTAAAAAAGGTTTTAAAAATATTTATATGGAAGAAAATACAACGACTTTAGACATTAGAGCGATAAATGAAAAAATTGAAAGAGAAAGTGCTTTTATAGACCTTCTTACAATGGAAATGAACAAAGTTATTGTGGGCCAAAAACATATGGTCGAGCGTTTATTAATCGGACTTTTGGGTCAAGGGCATATTTTATTAGAAGGTGTTCCGGGATTGGCCAAAACTTTAGCGATAAATACATTGTCGCAAGCGGTACAAGGATCTTTCAGCCGTATCCAGTTTACTCCTGACTTATTACCTGCCGACGTTGTCGGAACGATGATTTATAACATCAAAGCAAACGAATTCTCTATTAAAAAAGGACCAATCTTTGCTAATTTCGTACTTGCCGATGAGATTAACCGTGCTCCTGCTAAAGTTCAGTCTGCACTTTTGGAGGCAATGCAGGAAAAACAAGTTACTATTGGCGATACGACTTTCAAACTAGATCGTCCGTTTTTAGTTCTTGCAACACAAAACCCTGTTGAGCAGGAAGGAACATACCAGCTTCCTGAAGCTCAGGTCGATCGTTTTATGTTGAAAACGGTTATTGATTACCCAAAAATTGACGAAGAACGTTTTGTAATTCGTCAAAACCTAAAAGGATCTTACGAAAAAGTAAATCCGGTAGTTTCCGTAGAACAGATTTTGCGTGCGCAAGAAGCTGTTCGTGAAGTTTATATGGACGAAAAAATCGAAAAATATATCTTAGATATCATCTTTGCTACTCGTTACCCAGAAAAATACAAATTGGCAGACTTAAAACCTCTTATTAGTTTTGGAGCATCGCCACGTGGAAGTATCAATTTAGCTAATGCAGCAAAATGTTACGCTTTCATCAAACGTCGTGGATATGTAATTCCGGAAGATGTTCGTGCCGTTGTACATGATGTTTTACGTCACAGAGTTGGGATAACGTATGAGGCTGAAGCCGAAAATATTACTTCTGTAGACATTATCAACAAAATCGTAAACGAGATTGAAGTACCTTAAAAATAGTTTTCAGTTTTCAGTCACAGTGAACACATTACAAGTAACTGCGACTGAAAACTGCGACTGAAAACTAAAGAAATGGATACAAAAGAGCTTTTAAAAAAAGTACGGAAAATAGAAATCAAAACCAAAAGACTGAGCAATCATATCTTTTCGGGAGAGTACCATTCTTCATTTAAAGGACGCGGGATGACTTTTAGCGAAGTGCGTCAATACCAATATGGCGATGATATTCGTAACATCGACTGGAATGTAACCGCACGCTATAACGAAGCCCACGTAAAAGTTTTTGAAGAAGAACGCGAATTAACCATGATGTTAATGGTTGATATTTCGGGTTCAGAAGGTTTTGGTTCAAAAAGTCAGTTTAAAAAAGACATCGTCACCGAAATTGCGGCAACGATGGCTTTTTCGGCTACACAAAACAATGACAAAATTGGTTTAATATTATTTTCTGATAATGTTGAATTATACATTCCACCAAAAAAAGGACGTTCGCACGTTTTGAGAATCATTCGTGAATTGATCGAATTTGAACCAAAAAGTAATAAAACCGACGTTGGTGCTGCTTTAAAATTTTTATCAGGAACACAAAAAAAGAAAGCAATTGTTTTTGTGATTTCTGATTTCATGTCTGAGAATTACGAGCAAACATTAAAAATTGCTTCTAAAAAACACGACATTACAGGCGTTCGCGTTTATGATATCCGCGAAGAAAAAATTCCAAATTTAGGAATGGTGAGCATGCTTGACGCCGAAACCGGAAAAGTACAATTAGTCAACACAGGTTCGAAATCAGTGCGAATGAACTACGAAAAACACTATCAGGAAAGAGTAAATTATTTCAAAGATATTTTTAGTAAATCAGGTGCAGGCGTTGTAAACACAAGAGTCGACGAAAATTACGTGACTAAATTACTGGGTTATTTCAAATCTAGATAAATAAAATTTTAGATTGCAGTCCCGATAGCTATCGGGATAGATTTTAATATAAATTTCCAAAAATAAAAATCCGCTTAAATCCGAGTCATCCGAGTTCCAAATTTAAGCATTCGTTTTAGACTAAAATCTGAAAACAAAATCAAATGAAATTAAAGTTTTACATATTTTTATTCTTGCTTTCCTTCTCTATTTTTGCACAGCAAAAGCAGATAGAGACAAGCATCGATACTACAAAAAATAAAATTGGCGCCGAGTTTAAGTTAACGCTTAAAACGGTTGTGAGTTCAAACTCGAAAGTTGTTTTCCCAAAACTAAAAAACATTGGTCCGCTTGAAGTAATTCAATCGTATCCAATTGACACGGTTAAGAAAAATGACACTTATGAGCTTATCAAAAAATATGGTTTAACGCAATTTGATTCAGGAAAATATACTATTCCGGGCATCAAAATTTTAATTGATAAAAAACCGTTTTTTAGTGATTCTATTCGGGTTGAAGTTGCCAATATAAAAGTAGATACTTTACAGCAAAAAATGTACGACATCAAAGACATCACAGCTGTTGGCAACGGTATTGGCGATTGGTGGATTTATATTTTAATTGGTGCTGTTATTATCGGAATTGGTGTTTTTGTTTACTGGTTTGTAAAAAAACGTCAACAGAAAAAAATTGAAGAAGAAGTTTATAAAACACCTATCGAAAAAGCGACAAGCTTATTGAACAATCTGGAACAAAAAGAATTGGTTCAAAAAGGTGAAATCAAAGAATATTATAGCGAATTGACGGATATTGCCCGTAATTATATTGAAGAAGCAATTCATATTCCGGCAATGGAAAGTACAACTTCTGAATTGATTCAGGCAATACGACTGGCTTCTACCAAGAAGAAAATGACTTTAACTCCGGAAACGGTTGAGAATTTAGAGCGCGTTTTACGTCAGGCCGATTTAGTAAAATTTGCCAAATCGAAACCACTTGATTTTGAAATTACCGAAGATCGAAATAAAATTCAAAGAGTAATTTTAACGCTGGATAACGCCATTCCGACAGAAGTTCCTGCCGAAGAAGAAGATCAATTACTGAATGAGGCGCAGAGACAAAAACAAATTAAACAGCAATTACTAAAAAAACGCAACAAACGTATTGCAATTGCAGTTGGTACAGTTGTCTTTTTATTGGCCGCAACAACTACATTTTTTGTAGTTACCAAAGGTTTCAAATATGTAAAAGATAATGTAGTTGGTCATCCAACAAAAGAATTATTAGAAGGAGAATGGGTAAAAAGTGAATACGGAAATCCGGGTGTTTTAATTGAAACTCCAAAGGTTTTAAAACGTATGGATACTCAAAAAGTATTACCGAAAGAAGCTATGGCTTTGATTAAGGAAATGCAAATGTTTGCCTACGGAAGTATGATTGATAATTTTTACATCATGGTTTCAACAAGTAAATTCAAGAATCCGGTAGAAATAGATTTAGCAAAAACGCTGGAAGGTGCTTTAAAAATTGTTGAAGCGCAGGGCGGACAAAATATCATTGTAAAACAAGAAGATTTTCAAACAAACGAAGGTGTTCAGGGATTAAAAGGATACGGAACAATGACCATTTTCAATCCTGTTGATAAAACAAGTGCAAAAGCCTATTACGAGATTTTATTATTTAAACAAGATCAGGGATTACAGCAAATCATGATTTTACATGAAGAAGGCGATACGTATGCAAACGATATTACAACCCGAATTTTAAATTCTGTTGAACTTAGAAAAGCGAGCAACTAATGAATAAAATAACTTTTTTAAATCCGGAATTTTTTTGGTTGTTTCTTTTAATTCCAATCGCAATTGCATGGTTTTTCTGGAAACGAAACCAGCAATCGGCTACGTTAAAAATGAGTTCTACTGCAGGTTTTAAAAACAGCGAGTCTTTTTGGACAAAAGCAAAACCTTGTTTGTACGTTTTCAGGATTATTGCTTTGTGCTCTCTGATAATTGCATTGGCACGACCAAGAACCGTAGACATTAGCAATCAGACCAAAACAACAAAAGGAATTGATATTGTAATGGCAATTGACGTTTCAGGAAGTATGCTGGCAAAAGATTTAAAGCCAAATCGTATGGAAGCTCTAAAAAGAGTGGCTGCAGATTTTGTTGAAGAAAGACCAAATGACAGAATCGGATTAGTTTTATACGCTTCTGAAGCCTATACAAAAACACCGGTAACAAGTGATAAACCGCTTATTCTGGAAGCTATAAAAGAAATTAAGTACGATAACCTTTTAGTAGATGGAACAGGTATAGGAATGGGATTGGCAACAGCCGTAAACAGACTTAAGGACAGTAAAGCAAAAAGCCGTATAATCATTTTGATGACAGACGGTGTTAATAATGCCGGTTTTATTGAACCTGAAACAGCTGCCGATATTGCGAAACAATACGGAATAAAAGTATACACGATTGGAATTGGAACCAACGGAATGGCTTCATCACCCTACGCATATGCACCAAACGGGGAATTTTTATTCAAAATGCAAAAAGTAGAAATCGACGAACGATTGATGAAAAGTATTGCCCGTAAAACAGACGGAACTTACTTTAGAGCGACAAGTAACGACAGATTAGCCGAAATTTATAAATCGATCAATAAATTAGAAACCACTGAAATTCAGGAATTAAAATTCTACGATTACGACGAAAAATACAGACCTTTTGTTTTACTCGCAGCATTTTTATTATTGTTGGAAGTTGGTTTAAGAAATACAGTTTACAGAAGCTTTATTTAATATTTTAGTCGCAGTCACGGTTTACAGTCTACAGCTGAAAACCGCGATTGAAAACTGCGATTGAAAACTAGAATTTAAAAATGGAATTAGACGAAAAAAAATATTTATATCTTTTATTCTTACTGCCAGTTGTGGTGTGTATTTTCTTTTTCAATTTGTATTGGAAAAGAAAAAAACAACGCGAATTTGGTGATATTGAAATGGTGAAAAAACTGAGCCCTGAAAGTTCTGTTTTTAAACCTGCATTAAAATTATCGGTTTTGCTTTTGGCGCTTGCGGGTTTGATTCTCGGATTGGTAAATCCGAAGATTGGAACTAAGATGGAAACCGTAAAACGTGAAGGTATTGATATTGTTTTTGCGGTCGACGTTTCAAAAAGTATGCTTGCCGAAGATGTGGCACCAAGTCGTTTAGAAAAAAGTAAACAACTGGTTTCTCAAATTATCAATAATCTGGGAAGTGACAGAATTGGAATCGTTGCCTATGCAGGAAGTGCGTTCCCGGTTTTACCAATTACATCAGATTACAGCGTTGCCAAAATGTTCCTGCAAAGTATGACGCCGGATATGGTTTCATCACAAGGAACTTCGCTGGATGAAGCGATTAGATTATCATCGACTTATTTCGATGAAAAGAGCAAAACCAGCAAATTACTAATTTTGATTTCTGATGGAGAAGATCATTCAGAAGGTGCTTCTGCTGCTGCCGAAGAAGCCAATAAGTTAGGAATGAAAATCATCACAATTGGTATCGGAACTGAAAAAGGAGGGACTATTCCGTTAAGAGAAAATGGCGTAATAAGAAATTATCAGAAAGATCAAAACGGACAAACTGTTATTACAAAACTGAATCAGGAAGGTTTAAAATCAATCGCTAAGGCTACAAAAGGCGGTTATGTTTATGGCGGAAATACCAAAGAGGTTTTAGAATACATAAAAAATGCATTGAATAATATCCAGAAAACAGAATTTGAAGCGACACAAATGGCCGATTTTCAATCGCAGTTTCAGTGGTTTCTTGGCTTTGCCTTCTTATTATTATTTGTAGATATTTTCCTTTTGGAAAGAAAAACAAGCTGGATTAAAGAGTTGAATTTATTTAACGAAAAGAAATAATTGTTTCCAACAGAATTCGGAACAAAAAATTAAAAAAATTAGAATGAAAAATTTACTTCTTTATATTTTACTAACGGTTTCCTTGGCGGTTTCGGCTCAGGAAAAAGATAAAACATTGCCTGAAGGGAATGAAGAATATAAGCAGAATAAATTTGTTGATGCTGAGGCAAATTATAGAATTTCGGAATCAAAATTTGCAAAGCGCGGTGTTGCTTCTTATAATTTAGGAAATACGATTTACAGACAAAATCAGGCTTCTGAAGCTAAATTGGCTTACGCAAAAGCAATTAAAAATTCCAAATCGAATGCTGATAAACATAAAGCCTATCACAATTTAGGAAATGTTTTCATGAAAGAGAAAGATTATACGCAGGCAGTTGAAGCTTACAAACAGGCTTTGCGTAACGATCCTACAGATGATGAAACGCGTTATAATTATGCTTACGCGAAACAAAAACTAAAAGAAAATCCTCCGAAAAACGATAAAAACAAAGACAAGAATAAGGATAAGGACAAAAACAAGGATAAGAATAAAGATAAGGACAAGGATAAAGACAAAAACAAGGATAAAGATAAAGATAAGGACAAAAAAGACGATAAAGGAGATAAAGACAAGGACAAAAAAGATGGTAAAAACGATCCGAAGAAAGATGATAAATCTAATAACAACGGAGAACCAAAACCACAGCCTGGCGGAATTTCAAAAGATCGTGTTCAGAATTTATTAGATGCCGTAAATAACGAAGAAAAGAAAATTCAGGATAAAGTAAATGCTCAAAAAGTAAAAGGCAATCCTAGAAAAACAGAAAAAGACTGGTAGTTTTTATGGTTAACCGTTTATTCGTTTACCTGTTAATTTGATAACAACTTAACGATTAAGCAATAAAACATTAAAAAAAACGATTAAACAAATTAACAATTAAACAGTTAAACAAAACTGAAACAATTAATGAAAAGATATTTAATTCTATTACTATTCACTTTTCAAGGGCTTATGGCTCAAGTTCAATTTGAAGCCAAAGTAAGTAAAAACACGCTTGGACTTAACGAAAGACTTCGTATTGACTTTATCATGAATGTTGATGGGGATAACTTTGAAAAACCAGCTTTTGATGGTTTTAGAGTTGTTGCGGGACCTAGTCAGCAAGTGAGTCAGTCGTGGATAAACGGCAGAAGTTCTTTTCAAAAAATATACTCTTATATACTGCAGCCAACTCAAAAAGGCACAGTAACTATTAAACAGGCAACAATTGAGTTTAATGGTCAGATTTACAAAACGGCACCCATAAAAATGGTGATTACAAATGCCGTGGCCGAGGAAAGAGACCCGAATGACAGACCACAAGGTTCAGGAAGTGAAACCTTAAATCTTGTTGCTGAAATTTCAAAAACAAGTCCATATTTGAATGAACCTATTACGGTAGTTTACAAACTATACTTCAATAATATTGGAATTACCGGTTTTAGAGAACTGGCAAAACCAAAATACAATGATTTTTGGAATCAGAATATTGATATCAAACAATTGCAGACTGAGGAAGGGACTTATCAGGGACAAAGATGCTATTTTGTTATCTTGAAAAAAACAATCTTATATCCTCAAAAATCAGGTCGATTAACGATTGAACCGCTTTCATTAGATATTGGTGTTCAATTGCCATCAAATCGTCGTGATATGTTTGGGCAAATGATTTTATCAGAGGATAATAAAATTGTTTCAGCGGGAGCAAAAACAATTAATGTCAGACCTCTTCCTGAAGCGACTAAACCGGAAGGATTTAGCGGTGCCGTTGGTAAATTCAATTTTACGGTTACGCCATCAAAAACGACTTTAAAAAGCGGCGAAAGCCTTGATCTGTTTGTCAGCGCCAGTGGAAGCGGAAACATGAAATTGTTTACGTTGCCAAAACCCGTTGTTCCAAATGCACTTGAAATGTACGATCCGGTTCACGATGAAAAAGTGACAACAACATTATCCGGAATGTCTGGAAAAATCTCAGATAAATACACGATTATTCCGCAATACAAAGGAAAATATGCGATTAAACCAATGCAGTTTTCGTATTTCGATTTGAGTTCAGGTTCTTATAAGACCATAAATTCTCCGGAAATTATGATTGATGTTCTCGACGGACCAATGCAGGCGGAAGCAAATGCAACAGCAAGCGCATCGAAAAATGTGATTTCGAAAACAGAACAATTCAAATATATCAAATCAAAAACAACTTTAGTTTCGATTGCTAAAGATGATTTTTACGGATCTAATTTATATTATACTTTGTTGTTCCTGCCTTTCGTGATTTTACCGATTATCATTTTGGCTAAGAAGAAAAAAGAAGCCATAGACAGTGACGTTACAGGCAACAGAATCAAAATGAACAATAAACTGGCGAAGAAATATTTATCTGAAGCCAAAAAACAGCTTAACAACAAAGAGCCGTTTTATATTGCGCTGGAAAAAGCAATGCATAATTTCCTGAAAGCGAAATTGCACATTGAAACTTCGGAAATGAGTAAAGACAATATCCGTGAATTATTATTGTCAAGAAATGCAAATCCGGAAACGGTTCAGAGTTTTATTGTTTTGACAGAAAATTGCGAATATGCGCGTTATGCACCGGCATCGAGCGCTTCAATCCAGCAGGATTATGATAAGGCTGTTTTGATTATATCTGAACTGGAAAAACAAATCGTTTAGTTTTTTACAGCGAAGTTAATTTTACCGCAAAGTGCGCTAAGAAAAGTGATTTAGATTGTGTTAAGCTTAAGTTCGCAAAGTTTAAAATCTTTTACATATTAGAAAATGAAAAATATATTATATCTCTTTTTATTAATCTCTCAGGTTTTCTTCGCTCAAAACGGCTTTGAAAAGGGGAATGCTTTATATCAAAAAGGGCAATATCAGGAAGCTGTTCAGGAATATGAAAGCGTCATTAAAGAAAACAAACAGCAATCGGCTGAGTTGTATTTTAATTTGGCAAATTCTTATTACAAACTCAACAAAGTAGCGCCTTCTATTTACAATTATGAGAAAGCTTTGGTTTTAAAACCGAATGACGCTGAGATTTTAAACAACTTAAAATTTGCAAAAAAACTAACTATTGACGAAATCAAAGAAGTTCCAAAAGTAGGTTTTGCAAAACTGATTCAGAATTTTACGGGCATTTTTACTTATAATACCTGGGCGGTAATTTCTGTTGGAATTGCTTTTGCTTTTTTATTGAGTTTTATTGGCTACTACTTTTCACAGCTTACGGTTTCAAAAAGAATTTATTTCATCGGAATGTTTGTTCTTTTGGTGGCTTTACTTTTGAGTATTGCAGCGGGAATGGCTGAAAAAGACCATTACGATAATGATCGCCCGGCAATTGTTTTTTCAGAAGTTAGCGAAGTGAGAAGCGAGCCTCAAAAAGCAGGATCTGCCATTTTCTTATTACATGAAGGTGCAAAAGTGTACGTGACAGAAACTTTAGGACAATGGAAAAAAATCGAATTGACAGACGGAACTGAAGGCTGGATTGATGCTTCGACTATTAAAGAAGTAAAGTAAATTATTTAAAATTTCAAATAAAAAAATTCCAAATTCCCAATTGCTACTAACTTGGAATTTGGAATTTTTTTATTATAGATTTTTTAAATCGTAGAGACGCACAGCAATACGTCTACGCAATCTTTGTCGACATGCTGATGTAGACGCACTGCTGTGCTTCTCTACGATTTGCGTGTGGAAATTAAAATGTATAGATTTTATCAGGCGTCACGCAATAATCCAATTTTACATCTGATTCAAAAACATCATCGATTTGGTTTACGGCTTCAAAGAACGAAAGACCAATTTTGATAGTTTCAGGTTTGCATTCCGCTAAAAATTTATCGTAAAAACCTTTTCCGTAACCAATACGGTTTCCGAAAATATCAAAAGCCAAAAGCGGTACAAAAACGACTTCAATAGTTTCTGACGGAACCGGCAAACCATTTACAGGTTCGGGAATGTTGTATTCGTTTTTTTTTATTTTGGTATTGTTCGTCAATAAAAAATGAGACATTTTTCTGGTTTCAAAATCACTTTTTGAGATCACGATTTCTTTATCTTTTCCTGAAAGTAAATGCAAAATGTATTCTGTATTTATTTCTTTTTGTTCTTCAATTGGCAGAAAAACATGATAATAGGTTTTATCCCAAATAGGCAATTGCAGTAATTCATTGGCTACAGCCAGGCTTTTCTCTTCTATTTCATCAAGTGAAAGTTCTTTTCGAAGGCTTTTGTAATGTAATCGTAATTCTTTTTTATTCGTCGGCATCTTCTTCTCCTGGATTATTTTTAGAAATATGATAAATCGCATCGCCTTCATAAACAATCGGCGAATGATTGGCGTTGATGACATATCCTTCGTGTGGTGCTTTTACTTTTTGTTCGAATTTACCAAACGGATCTGTAATGATCGCCAAAATTGTTCCTTTGGTTACAAACTTGCCAATCAAATTATAATCATGTAATAAACCGGAACATTTGGCGCGAAGCCAAAGGGAATTTTTAATAAAAATAGAAGGACTTTCTGGTTCTTCTACTACTTGGTTCGGATCAAGCATATCCAGATAATTTAGCAAACGCTTCACTCCCATCACACCTTCATTTGCAATAATATTATTAATGTCTAATGATTTTCCACCTTCAAAAAGCAGCATTTTTACATTGGCTTTTTCAGATGTATTTCTAAAAGAACCGCTTATATTTTTAGAATAAAGGGTAAAAGGCGCATTAAAAATATCTGCCAAAAGTTTTAATTCCTTATTGTTTTCTGTGATTCGAATTTGCGGAGCATTAAATCGGCTTGCGCCTCCGGCATGAAAATCGACTGCATAATCTAAAATGGGCAAAATTTCGGCTACAATATGAAACGCAAAACGACTTGCGAGAGATCCTTTTTTACTTCCCGGAAAAACACGATTTAAATCACGACCGTCAGGAAATTCGCGGGATTTGTTTACAAAACCATAAATATTGATAATCGGAATACAAATAATTGTGCCTCGGGTTGGCCGGTTTATTTTTTTACTGATGATCTGGCGCACAATTTCGACACCGTTTATTTCGTCGCCGTGAATTCCTGCCGAGAATAAAACCACTGGGCCGTCAAGCTTTGAACGACGCACTATAATAGGAATATTCAGTTTTGTAGTCGTGTGTAATCGGGCAATTTCAACGTTGATTGTTTTGTGTTCTCCTGGCAAAACCGGTTCGCCAAAAATAATCATGGGCTTGTTATTTTTCATATGAATTATAAAATCTAAATATAGAAATTATTCTTTTGATTTCGTAAATTTGGAACTAAATCCATGTTAAGCTTCAAATGAAAATCGGAATGATTTTTGGAACGCTTTTCAGACATCTTCAGAAACAAAAAACAGAATGCAAAAACCGTCTTTAGAACTTCAGATACAAACCTTGCCGGACAATCCCGGCGTGTACCAATATTATGATAAAGACGATAAAATATTGTATGTTGGCAAAGCCAAAAATCTAAAAAAAAGGGTTTCTTCTTATTTTAATAAAATTCATGATACAAGAAAAACGAATGTTCTGGTTCGAAAAATTGTAACCATCAAACATATCGTTGTTCCTACCGAAACTGATGCGCTTTTATTAGAAAACAATTTAATCAAAACGCTGCAGCCACGCTATAATGTATTGCTGCGCGACGATAAAAGTTACCCGTGGATTTGTATTAAAAAAGAACCATTTTCGAGAATATTTTTAACCCGAAGAATGGTGAAAGACGGATCTGAATATTTTGGACCATACACCAATTTCAAAATGGTACATACAATTCTGGATTTAATCAAAGAATTGTATCCGTTAAGAACCTGCAATTACGATTTAAGCCAGTCGAATATAAATTCGGGCAAATTTAAAGTTTGCCTTGAATATCATATTGGCAATTGCAAAGGTCCTTGCGAAGGCCATGAATCGTTTGAAAATTATCAAAGACAAATTGATGCTATTCGCGAAATTCTGAAAGGAAATTTCAAAGAAAGCATGAAAGATTTTAAGCGTTTAATGAATGATTATGCGCAGAATTTACATTTTGAAGAAGCGCAAAAAATCAAAGAAAAAATAGAAATTCTTGAGAATTACCAATCACGATCAACGATTGTAAATCCGAAAATTACCAATATTGATGTTTTCTCGATTGTATCGGATGAAAGTGCGGCTTATGTGAACTTTTTACAAATTTCGCACGGATCGATTATTCGTTCGCATACGATGGAAATCAAGAAAAAACTGGACGAAACCGATGAAGAATTATTAGAATTGGCGATTGTAGAAATGCGCGAACGTTTTAATTTATTATCAAAAGAAGTTATTGTTCCGTTTGAAATTGATTTGGGAGAAAAAATCAAAACAACCGTTCCGCAACTTGGCGATAAAAAGCAAATTCTGGATTTATCGATAAGAAATGCCAAGTTTTACCGAATCGAGCAGTTGAAACAATTACAAATTGTAGATCCTGACCGACATGTAAACCGAATCATGGCACAAATGCAAAAAGATTTGCGTTTGCCTGTAGAACCACGCCATATTGAGTGTTTTGATAACTCGAATATCCAGGGAACCAATCCCGTTGCGGCCTGTGTGGTTTTTAAAGACGGAAAAGCAAGTAAAAAAGATTATCGTCATTTTAACGTAAAAACCGTTGAAGGCCCTGACGATTTTGCGTCGATGACCGAAATTGTGTATCGTCGTTACAAAAGATTACTGGATGAAAATGAACCGCTTCCGCAATTAATTATTATTGATGGTGGAAAAGGTCAATTATCAGCAGCTTTAAAAAGTATTGACGATTTAGGATTACGTGGAAAAATTGCTATTATTGGGATTGCAAAACGTCTCGAAGAATTATTTTATCCGGGCGATTCCATTCCTTTATATTTGGATAAAAAATCTGAAACTTTAAAAGTAATTCAGCAATTGCGAAACGAAGCGCACCGATTCGGAATCACATTTCATCGTGATAAACGAAGCAAAGCGGCTCTTAATTCGTCTGTAGAAAGCATTCCGGGCATTGGCGAAAAAACCATGCTTACATTAATACAACATTTCAAAAGTGTTAAAAGATTAAAATTGGCTACCGAAAAAGAAATATCTGATGTTGTAGGGGTATCAAAAGCCAAAAAAATTGTCGACTTTTACAAAACCAACTAGCTAATTTTTATGCGCCCACTCCAGCTGTCCATTTCAAAAACCCGGTCAAAAAGATTTTTTTCTACTTCAAAAAAAAGAGCCTCTAAAGCCGCTTTTCTTTTAAAGGAAAAAATAGCATTTTGTCTCTCGCAATTTTCCATTTCCATCTGGGGCTTACAGTTGGCTTTTTTGGCAATTATACTTTTTAATTCACAGCAGGTATTTTCTCAGGAACAAAAACAAGATAGCGTAAAAAGACCTAAAATTGGTTTGGTTTTAAGTGGCGGAGGAGCCAAAGGTTTTGCGCATATTGGTGTTTTGAAAGTTCTTGAAGAAGCCGGAATTAAAATCGATTATATTGGCGGAACCAGTATGGGATCTATCATTGGCGGACTTTATGCTTCTGGCTACAACGCTTCTCAAATTGATTCTATTTTCAAAAAAACCAATTTTGATGAGTTGATAAATGACTATATACCGCGTTCATCAAAAAACTTTTACGGTAAAAAAAATGATGAATTATACGCCATTGTTTTGCCTTTTAGTAATTTCAGAGTCGGCATTCCCGAAGCCCTTTCAAAAGGAATGTACAATTATAATTTATTGAGCAGTTTAACCCGCAATGTTCGACATGTTCGCGATTTTAATAAATTGCCAACTCCGTTTTTATGTATTGGAACAAACATCGAAACCGGTGAAGAAGTTTTACTAAATAAAGGAAACCTTGTGCAGGCTATGATGGCGAGTGCGGCATTTCCTTCCTTATTTACTCCGGTAGAAATCGACGGAAAATTATTGGTAGATGGCGGCGTTGTCAACAATTATCCTATAAAAGAAGTTCGCAATCTTGGCGCAGATATTATTATTGGAGTCGATGTTCAGGATGATTTACTAAATCGAAAAAGCCTGAAAAACGCAACAAGAATTCTGGTTCAGATTACCAATCTTCAGTCGATTGATAAAATGAAAAAAAAGATCAAAGACACTGATGTTTATATAAAACCTGACATTCGTGATTATGGTGTTATTTCATTTGACAAAGGAGAAGAAATCATCAGAAAAGGAGAAGAAGCGGCTTTTGCGGTTTATGAAAAAATAAAAACTTTGACGGATGAAACTACTTTTTATAAAAAACCGAAGTTAAAAATCGCGTCAGATACTATTCAGATCAATAAAATAAACAGTGAAAAATTAGATAATTATACAAGAGAATATATTCGAGGAAAATTGCGTTTCAAACCCGGAAGCACGATTACGTATGACGATTTAAAAGCTGGAATGAACAATCTGGATGCCACCCAAAACTTTAGTGCGATTTCGTATTGTTTACAGCCAAGCGAAAATCAGGATGATTTAGATTTAGTATTGCGAGAAAACCCAACACAAACGTATTTAAAATTAGGTTTGCATTACGACGGTCTTTACAAAAGCGGAATTTTATTAAATCTTACGCATAAAAAAACATTCTTAAAAAATGATGTAACTTCTCTGGACATTATTCTGGGAGATAACTTTAGATATGATCTTAATTATTATGTAGAAAACGGATTCAATATTAGTTTTGGTTTTCGTTCAAGATTGAATCAGTTTAACCGAAATGTAACCAATAGCTTTAGCAGTTTGATTACCGAAAGTTCGGGAAGTCTTATTAATGTTGACTTTATGGATGTTACAAATCAGGCTTATTTTCAAACCATTTTTGTACAGAAGTTTTTAATGGGTGGCGGATTGGAATACAAATATTTAAAAATAAACTCGCCTACGCTTTCTAACACCCAAAATATTATTGAAAAAAGTAATTATTTTAGTGTGTTTGGCTATTTAAAATACGACTCTTTAGACAGCAAAAGCTTCCCGCATTCCGGAATTTACTTTTCTACAGATGTTCAAACGTATTTAGCGTCATCAGATTATACCAAAAAATTTAAGCCTTTTTCTACAGCAAAAGCAGAAATTGCTTTTGTGGACCGATTGTTTAGAAAAGCTACTTTTAAAATTGAAGCCGATGCCGGATTTAATATTGGCAGTGACAGCGTTCCGTTTTTTGATTATATATTGGGTGGCTACGGATACAATAAAATCAACAATTTTAATTATTTCTACGGATACGATTTTTTAAGTATCGCCGGAAACAGCTACATCAAATCGGCCTTAACGCTTGATTACGAAATATTCAAAAAAAACCACGTTAATATTTCTGCCAATTATGCCAATTTGGGAGATGATATTTTTACAACTGTCGATTGGATTTCAATGCCCAAATATTCTGGTTATGCTGTAGGTTACGGATTAGAAACCATAATTGGACCTATAGAAATTAAACATTCCTGGTCTCCGGAAATGACAAAAAGCTTTACCTGGTTTAGTATTGGATTTTTATTTTAATCTCAATTCTGATTTTAAACGTAATTATTTAACCGCAAAGTTCGAAAGGATTTTTATACGGAATCTCGAGAAACACAAAGTTCGCAAAGCTAAATCAATACAAAGCTTTGCGAACTTTTATTTTATAAAAAACCTAACAGTGATAAAATCTTGCGAACTTTGCGGTAAAAATTTTTGCTATTCAGATTTGGTTTAATTGAGAAAAAATTGAATTATTTCGCAACTATATCGTTGTAATGTCAAAAATTTTAGATTAATTTGCGTTTATAAATGATATGATTTACAATTTAAATCAATAAAAATTACGACATTTGTTATAATGAAAACAAAATGGACAGGTTTATTAGAATATCTTCAATTCCTCATCAAGAGAAATCCTGAGTGAAACCACCGAATTGAGATGATTAGTCAATCATAGAATTGATCTGATTATCTGTTCCCACAATTCAAATTTTTCGAATTATCTAATTTACAAATTATCTAATTGAAAAGCCATGCCATTATATCATAAACTTGGAGATTTCCCTCAAAAGAGACACACACAATTCGAAAAACCTAACGGAGGTTTCTATTACGAACAATTGTTTGGAACAGAAGGTTTTCACGGACATTCGTCGTTATCATATCATGTTCACAGACCAACGCAGGTTAAAGAAATTTTAAATTCGTATTCGATTGAACCAAAAATTGCAATCGGAAAAAACATAAAATCATTATTATTTAAAGGTTTTGAATTGAAACCTGAAAATGACTTTCTGGACAGCCGCAAAGCCATGTTGGTCAACAAAGACTGTATTATTGGACTGGCAGCTCCAAAAGAATCGCTTCGGAATTATTTCTACAAAAATGCCGATGCCGATGAAATGCTTTTCATCCATAAAGGAAAAGGAAAATTAAGAACCATGTTAGGGAATATTCCTTTTGAATATGGCGATTATTTAATTATTCCGAGAGGCATTATTTACCAAATAGAATTTGAAACGGAAGAAAACCGACTTTTTTATGTCGAATCTTATTCTCCTTTTTATACTCCAAAACGCTATAAAAACCAATCTGGACAGCATTTAGAACATTCGCCATTTTGCGAACGTGATTTTATTTTGCCAAATGAATTGGAAACACACGACGAAAAAGGCGATTTTTTAATTAAAATCAAAAAAGAAGGCATGATTCACGAAGTGGTTTATGCTACGCATCCTTTTGACGTTGTGGGTTGGGACGGTTACAATTTTCCATACGGATTTTCAATTCATAATTTTGAACCTATAACGGGGCGCGTTCACCAACCGCCTCCGGTACATCAAACATTTGAAACGGCCACTTTTGTCGTTTGTTCTTTCTGCCCGAGACTTTACGATTATCATCCAAAAGCAATTCCGGCGCCATACAATCACAGCAATATAGATTCTGACGAAGTTTTGTATTATGTTGATGGCGATTTTATGAGCCGCAATAATATCGAGCAAGGTCACATTACTTTACACCCAAAAGGAATTCCGCATGGCCCGGCGCCAGGCGCAATGGAACGCAGTATTGGTCATAAAGAAACCCAGGAATTGGCCGTTATGGTTGATACTTTCAGACCTTTAATGGTTACTGAAGAAGCTATGGGTCTTGATGATGGTCAGTATTATAAGTCCTGGACGGAGTAAATTACGGAATAGATCTAACTGCAAAGTTCGCAAGGATTTTACGCAAAGATCGCCATAATCAACTTTGCGAAACCTTGCGTAAAATCCTTGCGAACTTTGCGGTTAAAAAACAAATCTTAAAAACAACACTTCGGTTAATCAATTAAACAATTAACCGATTAAACAAATAAACATCATGAGTAAAGAAGTAAAATCAGTAGAATACGGATTAGAAAAAATCTTTGAAGGAGCACAGGATTTCCTTCCATTATTAGGAACCGATTATGTAGAATTCTACGTAGGAAACGCAAAACAATCTGCACATTATTATAAAACCGCTTTTGGATATCAGTCATTAGCGTATGCAGGATTAGAAACCGGAGTTAGAGACAAAGCCTCTTATGTTTTGAAACAAGACAAAATCAGAATTGTTTTGACAACGCCATTAACGCAAGATTCGCCAATTCATGAACATCTTAAAAAACACGGCGATGGTGTAAAAGTGGCTGCTCTTTGGGTTGAAGATGCGAGAAGTGCTTATGAAGAAACGATCAAACGCGGCGCTCGTTCTTTTATGGAACCAACGGTTGAATCAGACGAATTTGGAGAAGTTATTCGTTCCGGAATTTATACTTACGGAGAAACCGTTCACATTTTTGTAGAAAGAAAAAATTACAGCGGTGTTTTTCTTCCAGGTTACAAAGAGTGGAAATCAGACTACAACCCGGAACCAACAGGATTAAAATACATTGACCACATGGTTGGAAATGTGGGTTGGAATGAAATGAATACTTGGGTAAAATTTTACGAAGAAGTAATGGGATTTGTAAATTTCTTATCTTTTGATGATAAACAAATCACTACAGAATATTCTGCTTTGATGAGTAAAGTAATGTCTAACGGAAACGGAAGAATTAAATTTCCTATCAATGAACCTGCCGAAGGAAAGAAGAAATCTCAAATTGAAGAATATTTAGATTTTTACGGCGGGCCCGGAATTCAGCATATTGCCATCGCAACAGATGATATTATAAAAACAGTTTCGCAGTTAAAAGCACGCGGAGTTGAATTTTTATCTGCTCCTCCCCATACATATTATGAAGCAATTCCTGAAAGATTGGGCGTTCATATGGATATGATGAAAGAAGATATTAACGAAATTGAAAAATTAGCCATCATGGTCGATGCCGATGAGGATGGTTATTTATTACAAATATTTACGAAGCCTGTTCAGGACAGACCAACGCTGTTTTTTGAAATTATTCAAAGAATGGGCGCAAAAGGATTTGGCGCAGGGAACTTTAAAGCTCTTTTTGAGTCAATTGAAAGAGAACAAGAATTGAGAGGAACTTTGTAAAATCGCATTATTTTTACATTAAATCGAAAAATTCTCTGTAAAGTGATGCTTTTTATGCAAATGTTATGTTAAACTTGCCTTTTGCTATTTATTTTTTGAACTTTCTATCTATCTTTGCACTCGCAAATCAGGAAGGGGTGGTTTCCTTCCGAATTGATATAAATTTCATAATTTATAGTTTTTTGGTTAGTTAATAGCATAAAAACTCAGTCATTTTTGACTGAGTTTTTTTGTTTTACTACATTTGGAATAGAATTTGCATTTATTTATCTTTATAATAAAATGTAAATATTGTACTATGAAAAAATTAGTCCTCATCATATTAGCCTTGACCGTTTTAAGTTTCGACACCCAAAGAGAAGATGCTTTTGACAGCGGAGAGTATTTTAAATTTAGAATTCATTACGGAATTGTAAATGCCGGTTATGCCACACTCGAAGTTAAAGAAGCAACAATAAACAACAAAAAAGTGTTTCACGCCATAGGTAAAGGATACACAACCGGAATGTCAAAATTTTTCTTCAAAGTTGAAGATTTATACGAAAGTTATTTTGACAAACAAAGCGGAGAACCATATCGTTATATTCGAAAAATTGACGAAGGAGGTTATACCAAAAACCAGGAAGGTATTTTTAATCAAAGTGAAAACAGAATTTTAGTAAAAGATTACAAGCGTAAAACTGAAAAAACGATACTTCTGTCAGATAATGTACAGGATATTGTTTCTTCTTTTTATTATTTGCGAAACCATCCAAACATTGATAAATTAAAATCAGGCGAATCAATTTCTATTGACATGTTTTTTGATGAAGAAATCACAAAATTTAAGTTAAAATATATAGGTCGTCAGGATATTACAACTAAATTTGGAACCGTTTCTACAATGGTCTTTAAACCACTCGTACAAACAGGAAGGGTTTTTAAAGAAAAGGAAAGCTTAACACTCTGGATTACAGACGACAACAACAAAGTCCCGGTTAGAATAAAAGCTGATCTTGCAGTAGGATCGCTTAAAGCTGATCTTGACGAATATAAAGGATTGAAAAATCCATTTAAAGTAAAAAAATAATGAACACCACAGATCATTCTGAATCACTATTAAAAGAAATTGACCTAAAATTTCAGGCTATAAATCAAAAAACTGATGTACAACTTGAAGGCTTGCTTTGGTCAAAACCAATAACTTATTGGGATTATATTCAGACCGATGCACTTTTAAATTTACAGATTCAACGCACTACCCTTCCTGACGAAATGGTTTTTATCATGTATCATCAGGTAAACGAATTGATTTTTAAAATGATCCTGTGGGAAATCGATCAAATTGCTGATACAGAAAATATTCAGGTTGGTTTTTTCAGCGAAAGATTATCCAGAATTACACGTTATTTCGACATGCTTACGAATTCGTTCAGCATTATGGAAAACGGAATGGAAGTCGATCAATACATGAAATTTAGAAATACGCTGACTCCTGCAAGCGGGTTTCAGAGTGCACAATATCGATTAATTGAATTTGCATCTACAGATGTTATCAATTTAACAGATCGCAGATACAAAGACGGTTTTGACGAAAATACAAATCTTGAAACTAGTTTCGAACATTTGTACTGGCAGGCTGCGGGAAAAGATTATCAAACGGGAAAAAAATCCTATTTGCTTCAGGAATTTGAAAACAAATATAAAGATCAGTTTTTGCGTCAAATGGCATCTTTTAAAACAAAAAACATCTGGCAAAAATTTACGCAGTTACCGGAAACTGATCAGCAAAATCAGGAATTAATTAAGGCAATGCGTCATTACGATCAAACGGTGAATATTACCTGGGTAATGCAGCATCTTAATACTGCAAGAAAATACATACTAGAAAGCGGAAAAGGAAATGGTGAAGCTACAGGCGGAAGCGACTGGCAAAAATATATGCATCCAAAATTTCAAAGACGCATCTTTTTTCCTAAATTGTGGACCGAAGAAGAATTGTCCAATTGGGGAAATGAAGGCACCGTTTAATCTCCCAAAAAAATTAAAAGTTTGAAAAAAGCATTCGTAATTATAATAGTATTATTTTCTATTTTTTCATGTAATAAAACCGCTGAAAAAGCAGAAACTAAAATCACCACCAAACCAAAACCGAAAAAAATTGAATTTGGATTTAATTACGCTGATTATAATGTTATTCAGGATACGATAAAAAAAGGCGATTCATTTGGATCAATTTTCCAAAACCAAAATATTGGCGACAAGAAAGTGTTTGATATTGTCGAGCAGGTAAAAGATTCTTTTGATGTACGAACCATTCGATACAACAAACCTTACACCATTCTTCGCTCTAAAAACAAAACCAATAAATTAGAAGTTTTTATCTATCAGCCAGACGCTTTAACGTATTATATCGTTGATGTTAGAGACAGTATTGCAAAAGCTTACAAAAAAATAAAACCGGTTACTTTTAAACGCAAAATAATAGGCGGCGTTTTAAAAACTTCATTGTCGGAAACTTTGGGAGATGAAAGTGTTGAAACGGCTCTTGCCAGCAGAATTACCAAAGTTTTCTCCTGGTCGATTGACTTTTTTAAATTAAAAAAAGGAGATCGTTACGGATTAATTTTCACCGAACGTTTTATAAACGGAAAAGTTTATGATGGCGTTGAAGAACTTGAAGGTGCATTTTTTGAATATAAAGGAAAAATAATTTATGCTTTTCCGTTTGAAAAAGATTCTCTTTCAGGAAAAATAGAATATTATGATGATGAAGGAAAGACCTTGAAAAACTTCTTCTTAAAAACACCAATTAAGTTTAGCCGAATCACTTCACGATTTACGATGAACAGATTTCATCCGGTTCAGCATACCTGGAAAGCACACAAAGGAACCGATTACGCGGCTCCAACTGGAACGCCAATTTCAACTACAGCATCGGGAGTTGTTGAAGCAACTGGTTATACGGCAGGAAACGGAAATTTTGTAAAAGTAAAACACAACGGAACCTACTCTACTCAATATTTACACATGTCCAGAATTTTGGTGAAACGCGGACAAAGAGTTACGCAAGGACAAAAAATTGGATTGGTTGGCAGTACGGGATTGGCTTCAGGACCGCACGTATGTTACCGTTTCTGGAAAAACGGAGTTCAGGTTGATGCACTTCGACTAAATCTTCCAACAGGTGAATCTTTGACCGGAAGTGACAGAACACGTTTCTTAAAACAAATGGAACCTCTAAAAAGAGAATTAGATAGTATTGGAAATCTATAAATCTTATTTATTCTTAAAATAGAAAACATGAAAAACACCCGCATTAAAGATATTCTTGATGAAACTTTTTCAGACTTAAAGCTATTTTACAGAGACACCAATTTATCTGAAGAATTAATTTCAAATTATAAAGTTGGACAAATACTCAAAGAAAAAGGTTTTACTGATATGAGCTTTATCGGTGGCGGTCTTTCGGGAAATTGTCGCTATTTGATTGCAAGTTCTGACGCACGGGATTTATCTAAATTTAATCCTGATTCGGTAAAAAACGGACATTCTCTTTTGGATGATAATTCCTTTTTTAAAGTTTTAGATATTCAGAAAATAAAAGGCAAAACACAGATTTTCCTTCTCAATATTCCGGGAAACTCTTTGACTCTTTTAAAAAACTCAACTTCAAATCTGGAAGAAGAAATAACAGAAAAAGCAAGGCAAAAATTTATTGCTAAAGTTGATTCGCCTTTGATTCCGGAATTACAAACAGAAAATTGGAAAGAAAGAACAAAATCACCAATTGGAATGAGTGATAATGGAGAATTATTTTTTGATGACTCAACTATAACGGCTGAAGAACCAAAAAGGATAGAAATTAATAAAGTGGAGAAAAAGATTGAGATTAATAAAAAATCGTGGTGGAAAATTTGGTAATTTATTCAATTTATTTTCCAAACTTTTTTCTAAACTCAGAAGGATTCATTCCTTTATGTTTTCTAAAAACTTTATTTAAATGACTTTCGTCTGAAAAATGAAGTTCGTCTGCAATTTCGTTGATACGCATATCGCTGTTTAAAAGTCTGGCTTCGATTAATCGTAATTTATAATTCGAAATATAATCCTGTAATGTTTCTCCGGTTTGTTTCTTAAAATATCTTCCCAGATAATTAACCGAAATGTTGAGATGTTCACTAATTTTATCGGATTTTAATTCCTTCGGATTAAAAATATTTTCCTGAATATAATGCAATATTTCAAGAACCGGTTCGCCTGTAGCTTCTTTAATATTCTTTGGTAATTTTAAGGCAATATTTCTCGCTACAATCGTAATTATCGCATTTACAATTTGCTCGGTTATTTTTTGATGATAAATTTGCTGGTTGTTTTGTTCGTTTATGATACTTTCAATAAGTGAAGCAATCAATGGCTTATCGATTGTATTTTTTAAAATACAGCCTGGGCGATGACTTGCATTTTGCAAAATATATTCCATTCGCTGTACCGTTTCCTGCAAACCATTTTGAGAATTTGTTTTGATGAAATATTCATTAAAACGAAGAAAAAAGAATTTGGTTGGAGTTAAAATCTCAAACGAATGCACATCTTGAGGCGTAACTAGAAAAAGATTTCCAGCACGATATAGAAATTTATTATCATTTATAATCTGAATTCCGGTTCCGTCGACAATATAAATCAGTTCAAAAAAATTAATCTTCCGCGATATTTTCGGAAACTGTTGCAGTTCTTTAAAGTCAACTTCAAAAGGAAGATATAAATTTCTATTTGTCATTATCGTAAAATACAGTTTTAATACAAAAACGTACAATTTTAATCGAAGGTACGCGCTCTAATTTTGTGAAAGATAATAACTTAAATCTTTACAAAATGAGAATACTTTTAATTGGAGCAAATGGTGAAATTGGTAAAATTATAAAACCTGCCTTTGCCAAAAATCACGAAATTATTTCTGCCGGAAGAAATAGCGGTGATTTTTATGTAAATATAGCGGATGAAAATTCGATTAAGAAATTATTTCAGCAAATTGGAAATATAGATGCGTGTGTTTGTGTTGCCGGAGATTGTTATACGGGAGATTTACTTTCGCTTGACGAAGAAAAATTAAATATTGGCATTCAAAACAAATTATTAGGACAAATAAATCTGGTTTTAACTGGACAAAAATTTCTAAATGAAAACGGTTCTTTCACTTTAACTTCTGGAAAAATGGGAGACAAACCTGTGAAAAACAATTCTGCAAAAGCCATTGTAAATGGCGGAATCAACAGTTTTGTTCTTTCTGCTTCGTTAGAACTTGAAAGAGGAATTCGAATTAATGCCGTAAGTCCGGCGAAAGTTGCAGATATTTTAATTCAGGATTTAGAAAATGCTTATTTAAAGAGTGTTGAAAGTTCCATAAACGGAGAAATAATTAAAGTAAACTATTAAATTATTCCAAATGAAAAATCTAAAAACAATAGTATTCGCATTTATAATTACCCATTTTGCTTTTGCACAAAAAATGGAAAAAACATTTAATGGTACATGGAAATTGGTTTCGGTTGAAAACACAGATTCAGACGCTACAAAAACATTTCCGTATGGAACAAATCCGAAAGGTATTTTATTCTTTGACAAAAAAGGAAATTATGCGATTCAAATTTATAAGAACGAAAGAGCAAAAATAGTATCGGGTGATAAAAACAAATGTACTCCGGAAGAAAACGCAGCAATTGTGCAGGGAAGTAATTCGCATTTTGGCAAATATGAAATTGATGCTCTTTTGAAAACAATAACTTTTAAGATAGAAACGGCATCTTTTCCAAATTGGGAACTAACCGAACAAAAACGGTCGTACAGTTACAACAACAATGAATTGGAATATATTGTGGTTAATACTACGCAAGGCGGAAAATCAGTTACTGCAAAAGTGGTCTGGAAGAAAATCTACTAATAATTCACAAAAAACGTTTTCGTAACTAATTGTTATATAATTATGAAGCTTTAAACTATTAAAAGTAATTTCAGTATTTTTGTGTTTCAAAAAACAAACTTTCAATATAAACAAAAATGGCTTTAAACACAACAAACCCAACCGGGACTGAGGCGTGGAAAAATCTACAAGACCACTATAATGCGATTCAAGCAACTACGATACAGGAATTGTTTCAACAGGATAATGCCCGCGTTGAAAAATTCAATTTACAATGGAATGACTTTTTAGTTGATTATTCTAAGAACAATATTAGCGAGAAAACTGTTTCGCTTTTATTAGAATTGGCTAATTCAATAGGATTAAAAAATGCAATTGCTGATTATTTTGGCGGAGCAATTATCAACCAAACGGAGAACAGAGCAGTTTTGCATACAGCTTTGCGCGCACCGGAATCGGCAGTTATTAAAGTTGATGGCGAAAATGTAATTCCGGAAGTTTACGAGGTAAAAAATAAAATTAAGAAATTTACAAGCGAGGTTATTTCGGGAGAAAGAAAAGGTTTTACAGGAAAAGCTTTTACTGATATTGTAAATATTGGAATTGGAGGTTCTGATCTTGGTCCGGTTATGGCGGTTGAAGCTTTACAATTTTACAAAAATCATTTGAACGTTCATTTTGTTTCGAATGTTGATGGTGATCACGTAAATGAGGTAATCAAAAAACTGAATCCGGAAACAACTCTTTTTCTGATTGTTTCTAAAACTTTTACAACTCAGGAAACGTTATCAAATTCTGAAACAATAAAAGAGTGGTTTTTATCCCGAGAATTCGGGACGGCTTCAAAAGAAGATATTGCAAAACATTTTGTGGCTGTTTCTACAAACATTCAAAAAGTAACTGAATTTGGAATTAATCCTGACAATGTTTTCCCAATGTGGGATTGGGTTGGTGGGCGATTTTCATTATGGAGTGCTGTTGGTTTAAGCATTGCTTTGGCAATTGGTTTTGATAATTATAATGATTTATTGAAAGGTGCTAATGAAATGGACGAGCATTTCAAGACGGCAGAATTCGACAAAAATATCCCGGTAACTTTAGCTTTATTGAGCGTTTGGTACAATAATTTCTTTGGTGCCGAAAGTGAAGCTTTGATTCCGTACACGCAATATTTACAAAAATTAGCTCCTTATTTGCAACAGGCAACAATGGAAAGTAATGGTAAAAGTGTTAGCCGCGACGGAAAACCGGTTAACTACCAAACTGGAACAATTATTTGGGGAGAGCCGGGAACTAATTCTCAACATGCTTTCTTTCAATTGATTCATCAGGGAACAAAATTAATTCCGACTGATTTTATTGGATTCGTAAAACCTTTATACGGAAACGAAGATCATCACGATAAATTAATGTCTAACTTTTTTGCTCAAACCGAAGCTTTGATGAACGGAAAAACGGCAGCACAAGTTCAGGCAGAATTTGACAAACAAGGACTTTCTGCAGAAAAAGCAGCTTATTTATTGCCTTTTAAAGTTTTCACCGGAAACAAACCTACGAATACAATTTTAATTCAAAAATTAACTCCAAAATCTTTGGGTTCGTTAATTGCTTTATATGAACACAAAATTTTTGTTCAGGGAATTATCTGGAACATTTTCAGCTATGACCAATGGGGAGTTGAATTAGGAAAACAATTGGCAAATTCTATTTTAGAAGAGATAAATACTAAAACAGTTAATACACACGATAGTTCGACTACGTTTTTACTGAATCATTTTTTAAGAAATAAATAAACTTAAGAAATACCTAACAATCTGAAACGCCTTGATTTAACATAAATTAAGGCGTTTTTTCGTATAAGAACTCTGTTTTAACAAATAATTCGCGTTTATTTGCGAGACAAACACTACAAGCCTGTTCACATTATTATGGTTTTAACAAAAAACTATACATTAAATTCAAAAGAATCCGTTTTTCAGCAATAGAAAAAGAATAAATCATTTTAATGCGCAATGGATTAAACAAAAGTTGTTTTTCTTAACATTTTGATAACATTATCCGATTTAAATGTTATAATTTTGCCAAAAACAATAAACTAAATAAACAAATGAAGACAATGAAAAATTGGTTACTCACGGGACTATTGTTCATGATAGTTTCAACCGCATTTTCTCAAAACAAAATTACGGGTACTATTACCGATGGTACTCTTTCTTTACCTGGTGCTAATGCAGCAGTTAAAGGTTCATCAGACGCTGGTTCAAGCGATTTTGATGGTAAATTTACGATTACAACTTCAGCTACATCTGGACAAGTTGTTGTTTCTTATCTTGGATACGAATCAAAAACAATTTCTTTTACTGTTGCAAATGGAGGAACAGTTAATTTAGGAACTATTACTTTAAGCTCTAATTCAAACGAATTAAGCGAGATCGTAGTAAAAAGTACAGTTGTAGATATTGCTAAAGACAGAAAAACTCCGGTTGCTGTTTCTACAATTAAAGCTTCAGAAATCCAACAAAAACTTGGTACTCAGGAATTTCCTGAAATATTAAGAAATACACCTTCTGTATATGTAACAAAATCAGGTGGTGGATTTGGAGATTCAAGAATTAACATTCGTGGTTTTAACCAAAACAATATTGCTGTTATGATTAACGGTATGCCAGTTAACGACATGGAAAATGGTTCTGTTTACTGGAGTAACTGGGCAGGTTTATCAGATGTAACATCTGCTATGCAGGTTCAAAGAGGTTTAGGTTCTTCTAAATTGGCTACGCCATCTGTAGGGGGAACTATCAACATTGTTACTAAATCTTCTGATATGAAAGAAGGTGGTTCATTTTCTTCTGGATTTGGTAATGCAAGAAACTTTAAAATTCAAGGTTCATACAATACAGGAAAATTAAGCAACGGACTTTCTGCTTCTGTTTTATTGTCTCAAACAATGGGAGATGGTTACATCAATGGCACTCCATTTGAAGGATCAAACTATTTCGTTGCTTTAGGATATACTACTAAAAATGACAAACATGATTTTCAAATAACGGTAACAGGAGCGCCACAATGGCACAACCAAAGATCTACTGTTTCTACAATTGCTACTTACCAAAAATATGGTTCTCTTGATGAACCAAACACTAGATATAATGCTGATGCAGGATATTTGAATGGTGAGGAGTACAACATCAGAAAAAACTACTACCACAAACCAATTGCATCTCTTAACTGGGATTACAAAATCAACGAAACTACTAAACTTTCTACTGTTCTTTACGCTTCTATGGGTCGTGGAGCTGGTGCTGGAGCTACAGGTGGAGTTGGAGGAAATACATACAATGCTTCTACTTTCTTATTACCAAACGGAATGGTAAACTACGATAAGATTCAGGCATGGAACTCTGGTCAGGGAACTGTTAACTTTAACGGAGCAGACAGAACAAGAACAATGATTGGTGGTGTTTACCAAAATAGTTCTTCAACAGGTAGAACTGGAGCTGGTACTACAGCTTCTCCTTATGTTTACAATACTACATCAGGTATTTCTCAAACTTCTTCTATCAACTCTCATGACTGGTTTGGAGCTGTTGTTAATTTGAATAAAAAATTATCTAGTACACTTACATTAGATTTTGGTCTTGATGCAAGAACTTATACAGGATACCACTTTACAGTAGTAAACGATTTATTAGGAGGTGGTGAATTTTATGACAACACAGTTGCTGCTTTAAAACCTGCGGGAAGACATATTACAGCTACTTACCCTACAGATGTTCAATGGAACGTTTTTGATAAGCAAAACTACGAGAAAATCTCATTTAACAGTACTGGAAAAGTTAGATGGTATGGTGCATTTACTCAATTAGAGTATTCTAAAGACAACTTAACTGCATTTGTTCAGGGAGCAATTTCTCAACAAGGATTTAAAAGAGAAGATGACTTCGTTTATGCGCCAACTGATCCATTAACTTCAACTGATTACGAAAACATCTTAGGTGGAAACGTAAAAGGAGGAGCTAACTATAACATTAATGAAAAAAATAATGTTTATGTAAATGCTGGTTACTACTCAAGACAACCGTTCTTTAATTCAGTTTATCCAAACAACAAATCAACTGTAAACCCTAACCTTACAAATGAGAAAATTACTGGATTTGAAGCTGGATATGGTTTCCGTTCTAGATTCTTTAATGCTACATTAAACGTTTACAACACAACCTGGAATGACAGATATTTAAAAGGTAACGCATTACCATCTGATACAAATACATATACAGAGTATGTTGGACTTAACGAGGTTCACTCTGGATTTGAATTAGAAGCAAATTCTAACATTACAGAGAAGTTAAAAGTTAATGCCATGTTCTCTTATGGAATTTGGGAATATAAAGGAAATGCAACTGTTAATGCTTATTACCAAGCAGACAACACTCCTGTTGCAGGATATACTGCAACTCCTGTATACATGGACAAAGTAAAAGTAGGTGATGCTGCTCAAATGACAGCTTCATTAGGAGCTTCTTACGAAGTTGTAACAAGAGTAACTGTTGATGCTAACTATAACTTTAATGATAAATTATATGCTGGTTTAAGCCCACTAAACTTTTCAGATCCAAACAATAAAGGAGCGTTAGAATTACCTTCTTATGGTATAGCTGATGCAGGTTTCTCATATAAAATGTTAGTAGGTAAAGACAAGGACAAATCAGTTAACTTCAGATTAAACGTAAATAACTTATTTGACAAAATTTACATTGCTGAGTCTAGAACAAACATTTTTGCTGATGATAACGTAAGTTCAAATGCTGCTGCAGGAACTTATGCTTCAAACAACAGATTATACAAAGGTATCGCTGATGGTAACCAAGTGTTCTTCGGTTTCGGCAGAACTTGGAACTTTAGCTTACGCTACGATTTCTAATATTTAGAATCTAAATAAATATCAAAAACGGCATTGACTTTTAAGTTCAATGTCGTTTTTTTATACCCTTTTTTGTTATATTTGTTTCAATCAAAAAAACAATTTATGTATTATTTTCTACAAAAATTTCATTCCGGCTGGGCATACTTAGCACTTTTACTTTTATTAATTGCGGTCGTAAATGCTATCATCGGATTCACTTCAAAAAAAGAATTTACTGGTAAAGATCGTAAAATTGCCTTATTTGCATTGATCGGAACTCATACTCAATTATTAATCGGTTTGGTTCTTTATTTTGTATCTCCTTTAGGAAAAGCTGCTTTCGGACAAATGTCTAATGCAGAACTTCGATTAACCTCTCTGGAACACCCTCTAATTAATATTATCGCGATTATCCTAATCACAATTGGATGGTCTAAACATAAAAAGCTAATCAATAGCGAAGCAAAATTTAAAACATTTGCTATTTTTTACGGTTTAGGATTATTGCTTATATTAAGCAGAATCCCATGGAATCTGTGGTTGTAAAGAACCATCAACTAAAGCCCTAAATTAGGGCTTTTTTTATCTCGGCATATTATTTGTACAAAGTCCCCAAGTCTGAAAAACAATAACCCATGAGAATTAGAAAAAACATTACCCTCTCTCTATTTGCAGTTACATTTTTAAGTTGTTTTACTACGATAACGAGTCAAAACAAAACAGCAGAACCTCCTAAAATTATTCAGGACACAATAAAAGTTGGAAAATTATCGGTCCCGCCCTCAGAAAGTGATTCTATATTTACCGACAATGGTTTAAAATTAAAACCTTACAAAAAAAACGCACACGCTTCTTATTACGCTGATAAATTTACAGGAAGAAAAACAGCAAACGGAAGCAGATTTGACAATAACAAATACACGGCAGCGCATAAAAAACTTCCATTTGGTACCAGAATAAAAGTAACCAATGAAGCAAACGGAAAGTTTGTAATTGTAAAAATTACAGATCGCGGTCCGTTTGTCAAAACACGCGAATTAGACCTCTCAAAAAGGGCTTTTATGGAAATAACAAAAAGCAGAGGAGCCGGTGCAATGAAAGTAACAATAGAAAGAATTATAGAATAACAAAAAAGTCCCTTAATTGGGACTTTTTTGTTTAAACAAACTTTCGAATACTCATTATAATTCCGGTATGAATTCCTTCATGGTAATTAACAAAATCTAATGCATCCTGAACATTGGTGAGTTCAAAACCCATACTTGTCAGGTAGGTTGTATAGTTTTGAAAAATTCCCTCATTAACATCCTTTTCAGTTTTGTCCAAAGTTAAAAAAAGTAATGCTCTGATTTCATCAACTTCAACTTGCGAAACATCGCCTTCGGGTTTTGTCCCTTTTTTATATTTATCAATAAATTCATCAGAAACCAACGTTGGTAAACCTGACAATTTATATACTAAAACTTGTTGTGAGGATATGCAGTGTGCTACATTCCAAATTAAATTATTACTATATCCTGCCGGAATTCTATTCAACTGTTCTAACGAATGGCTGTCTAAAATTTTCAACAGAATTTCGCGAATGGTTTTTTGTACTTTAAAAACTGAACTCATATTTATATTTTTTTTATAAAATTAGTCATTTTTATATTTCAAATGGATTTTCTTTGTATTCTAATAAATCAGAAATCATGAACAAAATATATTACTTAGCTTCTTGCGATACATGCCGAAAAATCATTAAAAGTTTACCAAAAGACAACAATCTGGTTTTTCACGATATTAAACAAAATCCAATTACAGAAGCTGAACTGGAGGAAATGTATCAGCTTGCAGGAAGTTACGAAGCTTTATTCAGCAAAAAAGCACAGTTATACAAGTCAATGGATTTGAAAAACAAGAATTTGACTGAAGCTGATTTTAAAAAATACATTCTGGAACATTATACTTTTATCAGTCGTCCGGTTTTTATTATTGATGAAAAAATTTATATCGGTAATACTCAACCTGTTACACTGCAAGTCACGAAAGCTTTAGCAAAATAATACCTGAAAGTTCTGATGAATACAAGTTTGCGTTAGGGATTACTTCACTAAATTTTTATTTTATTTTAGTGTTCAGTGAACTTCGTTTGAAGCGGAAATCCTTTTTTTGAGCTTTTTCTGCTCAAAAAAAGATTGGGAGCGGATAGCCCGACCGGAGGGAACGCCCATAAAATATTAGAATTTTGATTCAAAAAAGTTAACCACAAATTACACAAATTTTCACAAATTTTATTTTTTTTCAATTTGAATTCTGAAAATCTTTTCGAAGTTAGCTTGGAAATAATTTGTGGAAATTTGTGAAATTTGCGGTCAAAAAACTTTATACAAAGCTCGCTTTAACAGATTCGCGATTTAAAACCCAACACTGCAAAGTTTTATTTATCTTTGCGCCTTTATACTCAATTATATGATACAATCTATGACAGGGTTTGGCAAAGCTTCTTTGCAATTGCCTACAAAAAAAATTACCGTCGAAGTAAAATCCTTAAATAGTAAAGGTTTAGATTTAAACGTAAGAATGCCGTCGCTTTATCGCGAAATGGAATTAGGTTTAAGAACTCAGATTTCTACCAAACTTGAAAGAGGAAAAATTGATTTTGCGATTTACATCGAAAGTACCGCTGAACAAACTTCGACTAAAGTAAATGTGCCTGTTGTAAAAAATTATATCGCTCAGTTAAGAGAAGTATATCCTGCTGCAGATGAAACGGAATTGATGAAAATGGCGATTCGTATGCCGGACACTTTAAAAACAGAACGCGAGGAAATCGACGAAAATGACTGGGAACAAATTCAGGTTATTATCGAAGAAGCACTTCAAAACATCTTAAATTTTAGAAAAGACGAAGGTGAATCTCTTGAAAAAGAATTCAATTTAAGAATTGGAAATATTCGTCAATACATGAGCGATGCTTTAGAACTTGACCCGGAACGTGTTCAGGCGATAAAAGACCGTTTGCAAACTGCGATTTCTGAATTGAAAGTAAACGTAGATGAAAATCGTTTTGAACAGGAATTGATTTATTACTTAGAGAAACTAGATATTACCGAAGAAAAAGTTCGTTTAACCAATCATTTGGATTACTTCTTAGAAACAATAGAAGGAACTGAAGCCAATGGTAGAAAATTAGGTTTTATTACTCAGGAAATGGGTCGTGAAATCAATACAATGGGTTCAAAATCGAATCATGCGCAAATGCAGAAATTGGTTGTGATGATGAAGGATGAATTGGAGAAGATTAAAGAACAGGTTTTGAATGTTTTGTAAACGCATTAAGCTTTAAGCTATAGGCTATAAGCAAAAAACATAAAGTAAGGGAGCTTAAAGCGTACTGCCTAAAGCATAAAGCATAAATTAATGAACAAAGGAAAATTAATTGTTTTCTCAGCACCTTCGGGATCAGGGAAGACAACTATAGTAAGACATTTACTTGGGAAAGAAGATTTAAATTTAGAATTTTCAATCTCAGCGGCCTCACGCGACCCACGCGGAGAAGAAGAACACGGAAAAGATTATTATTTTATTTCGTTGGAAGAATTCAAAAAACACATTAAAGCCGAAGATTTCCTGGAATGGGAAGAAGTATATCGTGATAACTTTTATGGTACTTTAAAATCGGAAATTGAAAGAATCTGGGCTTTAGGGAAAAACGTGATTTTTGATATTGATGTTGCCGGCGGATTACGTATTAAACATAAATTTCCGGAACAAACCTTAGCCGTTTTTGTAAAACCTCCAAGTGTTGACGAATTAAAACGCCGATTAAAGGAACGTTCAACAGAAAGTGACGACAAAATCAACATGCGTATTGCAAAAGCTTCGGTTGAACTGGCAACTGCCCCACAATTTGATACCATTATCAAAAATTACGATTTAGATACTGCAAAAGAAGAAGCTTATCAGCTGGTAAAGGATTTTGTAAATAAATAAGTTATTACACAGAGTTGCACAAAGTAAAAGCACAGAGTTGCACAAAGTTTTAAAATAACTTTGAGAATCTTTGCGAAAACTCCGTGAATCTCTGCGAAACAAACCAAAAATGAAAATAGGTCTTTATTTCGGAACATATAATCCCATTCATGTTGGTCATATGATTATTGCCAATCACATGGCTGAGTTTGCCGATTTAGATCAGATTTGGATGGTCGTTACGCCTCATAATCCGTTGAAAAAGAAAGCTACTTTACTTGACGATCATCAACGTTTGCAAATGGTTTTTCTGGCCACAGAAGATTATCCGAAAATTAAACCTTCGGATATTGAGTTTAAATTACCTCAGCCGAATTATACAGTGAATACGTTGGTGCATTTGCAACAGAAATATCCAACTCATGAATTTTCATTAATCATGGGTGAAGATAATCTCAAGACACTTCATAAATGGAAAAACTATGAAGTAATTTTAGATCATTACGATATTTATGTTTATCCGAGAATTTCTGAAGAAGTAGAAAATATCGAATTAAAATCACATCCAAAAGTGCATATTATTGATGCGCCAATTGTAGAGATTTCTTCTACTTTTATTCGAAATAGTATCAAGGAAGGCAAAAATATTCATCCGCTTTTGCCTCCAAAAGTTTGGGAATATATTGATCACAATAATTTTTATAAGAAGTAATGTCCTTTTCTGCTTCGATTTTTCATCCAGAGAAACCCAAACAATTCGACTTTACCCTATCTGAAAAGCTGAATTGGTATTCTTTAATCTCAATTATGATCTATCCTCTCATTTTACTATTTGTAGAAAAATCGTTTGGATACGATATTTCAAAATATGCGTATTATTTACTTATAATTCCTGCAATAACATATTTTATTGCTGGAGCTATTCGATTAAATGAATATGAAAACCTGAATGGATCTTTTATGGGAAGTATTTCTTTTAAAGAAAACTTCATAATTATTGATTCCGTAGAATATCAATACAACAAAATAGAAAATTTAATTTTATACGGAAACTCTTACTCAGGTCAAAGAAATGAAAATACAAGATCTGGCCCCATGTATAGCAACGGAGTTCATAATCTAATCTCTTTCAATTATACTGGCAACAAAATAGCCCGAAATTTTAAATTAGATTCTGAAAGACATATTGATGAATTGCAATCTACTCTATTAGATATTATTACAAATGAAAAAATTACGTACCAACGAAAATATTTAAATTTAATAAACGAAGAATATCGCGCATTCATGAAATTTGAATCGTTTATTGCAAAACTGATCAAAGAAAAAAGGATAGAGTGTACAGAAGGATTACTTTTAATTGGATACAACTCTGATAAAGAAGCAAAAGAAATGAGAGCAAAATATTGTTGCTGAAGCGAAAAACAAAGGAATAAAAAAAGCCTGAATTAAAAAATTCAGGCTTTCCGTTTTTTATAATGAAACGCTAACTTGCGATTTAACCCTCGCTCTAACATCACTCAAAGACTGATCAACTAAAAGTTTTCCATCTCTGAAAACTTCTTTCAATTCACCTTGTTTTTCTTCTTCCCAGGAAACATTATCGGTTAAATGGTACACACCATCAACTAAATCAATTTTCATTAATCCTTTGGCCGATTTTTTAGTTCCGTCATCTGTAATTGGATCTTTAAAAATTGCTCTTCCTTCACCGTCAACTTCTCCGTAAGTCGCTTTCATTGCAAAACCAAAAGTGTCCCTGGTATTGTACTGATAAGTGAATGAACCAATTCCTAAAACAACGTTTGTAGATGCAAAACCTTTTTCTTTTAATCTCTCGCAAATTTGAGTCGCTCTTGCTACCGTAATACTGTCACCGTAAATAGCGCCAATTTGAGGAATAAGCTCTTTATATCCTTTTGCATTGGTAGTTCCTCCAAAAACATCCCAAAGAAGCTCAATTACTCCTTTTTTCTCCTGTTCTGTTTTCCCGTTTGGATTTCCGCAGATAATATCAACCGGATCGCCACTATCAGGACGAATTACTACTTTACCTTCTCTGGCAACAATATCTTCCTTTAAACGTGGTAAATAGTCCGTTAGAACTTTCCATAAATCCCAGGTATCAGAAACGATAGAAACAATTCCTTTTGGATAAACTTCTGTAACTAATCTTTTAAAAGTTTCGCACTCGCCTTCTGTTGTTCCCATACACATTACAGAATGCTCTGTTGCAGCCACTGAACCTGCGATTAATTCAGTATCAGAATTTGCTTTGTAATATTCTTCGAAGAAATCAATTACGGGAATAGTATCTGATCCTGTAAAACTCAATAAATGTCCGGCTGCAGACGTTATTGCTGCTTCGATTCCACCCATTCCACGCATAGAAAAATCATGCGCCTGCCAATCTACAAACTCTGGCACTGATGAAGTTTCATCCGCATATTTGTCCAGAACTTTTCTGTATTCTTTGGCGATTGTTGCTGAGTTACAAGGAAGCCAAACTACCGCAGAAAGTAATGTTTCAAAATAATTCGTCAGCCAGAAAAATTCCGGTATCGTATTGTACATTGTAAACATTGGCACTCTCAAACGCACACTTGCTCCTTCCGGCAAAGCTTTAAAAACCATCGGAATATATCCTAAATCGTGTAAATCTTCGATATGTTTTGTTCCAACCTGGTTTTCACCCAAATAATTATTGATTCGGCGGGCGTATTTTTTAATTACTTCTTCTTTTGGCTGTTTGAAGAAAAAAGCATCAAAATCATGAATAATATATTTTTTGATAAAATACTGCAATCCGAAAAATACAACCTCATCAAGACCTTCAATTCTTGATTTTCTAGGCGTCCAGTTAGAATATACTAATGTCGTTTTGTCCGGGTATTGTCTTCTGTGGTCAACTTTGTAACCATCAGTTAGTAAAAGTGGGTTCATATATTTTAGTTATTTAAATTCTCGTAAATTTTGGGTTTTTGTGTTTTTCTTCGTGTGCCTTTTCTTAATTATTTAAGCTTTCATCAACTGATAAACTTTTTCATAAATCGAATCAAATTCAGTTGCCAGTTTTAAATATTCCTCACTCCATCCATTCTGTATCGAAATCTCCTGAAGAGTTCCTGTAGGCAAAAATAATAGCTGAAAAAATTCTAATCCTGCTTTATTGTTTTCTTCAAGCAATATAGAATTTAAATTTATTTCGACAATTAACTCTTCTGATGAATTATAATTTGTCCACATTAAATCTGTATCACTTGTGATTTTAGTTTTTATAGTTTCAATTATTTCTTTCACCTTTCCTATTTTACCTCTATTTATTTCTTCCTTTTTCTTTGGGATAAAATGTCTGCACAGCATCACTTTGCCAAAATACTTTTGTTGCAACATCAATACAACTTAATTTTCCGTAAAATCCTGCACCGGTATCAATATTCCAGACATTACAACCTTGCATTGGAATCTCAATCTTATAATGAAGTGTTGGCGTATGGCCAATATAAATTTCATTATAAAGTAATAATCTTTTCGGATAGGACAGCGAATCTTTTTGAATTCTCTTATCCATCGTTAAAGCCATTTCCCAAAGTGTTCTGTCCCACGAAAAATTGCTCGCATAATGTTCTTTTTCCGGACCATGCATGGATGAAAAACCAGCGTGAATAAACAAATTATTATGCTCATCTACAAAATAATCTTTCATATTTGCAAAAAATTCAAGATGTTTCTCTTTTTCGAAAGAATCAATGTTCTGGTAACTTTCTATAGTTGATTTCCCGCCATGCATGAACCAAATATCATTTACAACATCGTTCTTTAACCATTCGTGACACCAAACATCATGATTGCCTCTTATAAAAATGCATCCTTGTTTTTGAGATAAATTCATCAGAAAATCAATAACTTGTGCTGATTCACTCCATCCATCAACATAATCTCCCAGAAAAATAAGCCTGTCATTTTCTTTAAAGGCAACTTTTTCCAGTAATTGAATTAAAGCTTTTAAACCGCCGTGGATATCACCAAAAACTAATGTTCGTTTCATGTATTAGATACCGTCTTTAAGTTTATACATAATATCACTTCTTAAAACATATTTTATTCCCGAAATCAAAGCTACTCCTTCATGACGTTGACTATGTTCAAAAATAAGCGCTGTTCCGGTTTTGGGCATAATAATTTCACCCGAAGCAAATTTTGTTTCTCCGCCTTCATATATATCATTCAAATAAATAAGAAATGTATAGTAACTAAATTCAGATTCACCACGTTTATAACTTCCATCACGATGCATTTTAAAACGTTGACCCGGATTATACTTGTAAAATCTGAACATTTCATTTAATCCAGTCGCTATACTGTTTCCTATTACAGATTTAACGTAAGGTTGAAGTTTTTGCCATAATAAAGATGCATATTCATGATCCTCATACATAATACGCTCGTTATTGCGTACCATTTTTATCATTTTTTGTGCGCCATCAATATTTACTCCCGCTTCTTGAAAGCCGATTTGCTCACTTTTTTCTATCAACTTATTACATTCATCAACCGTAAGAAAGTTATTGATCGTATAAATTTCCGTTCCTTCATTAATAATGGTTAGCATAATTAACATTTATGATTACTGAAATATTTTTTTAACCTCAACTTTTTCAAGTAATTGAATTAAAGCTTTTAAACTGCCGTGAATGTCATAAAAAACTAATATTCGCTTCCTGTATTTGCTTGATTATTTAAACTTATTCAATAAGTCCAAATCTAATTTAGTCAAAAAGTCTTTTCCGAATTTATCGTTTTCTAATTCTTCATACAAAAACGAAGGAAGCACTTTGTCGCAATTTTGTTTGTGACTTAAAATCGCCATACACAAAGCGGCAACAGTATCTGTATCTCCGCCATAACCGATGCTCGTTTTCAAACAATCTTTCATTGATGTGGCTTCAGATACGATTTTTATAACCGCTTGCGTGGTTGGATATCCGTGCATATCAATTGGCGAAGTAATGTGGTAAATTTCATTTTCCTTCAACGTTTCATTTAAAAAAGAGATCAAAGTAGATCCATCACCTAAATTATATTTAAAATAATGAACCGCCAGAGCGATACGTTTCGCACAACTTATACCTTCAACCGTAAGATGAGAAGTTTTTGCCTGAATTTCGCAAAACTCCATCAATTGCTCTATATTTTTTACGTAACCAATAGAATAGGCTCTCATTGCAGAACCGTTTCCGTTACTGCCATTATTGATTATTTTGATAAAATCAGCTCCATTTTTACTCGCGTCCAAGGCATTGTAAACTCTGTCTGAATATCCACGTCTTTTATCTCTGTGAAATACTTCGACAAACTTATCGGCAACTTTAATCTCGTTCCAATTATCATCTTCTAATAACAATTCAGAAATTGCAATGGCCATTTGGGTATCATCAGTATATCTTTTATAAATTTCAGTATAAAGTCCATGTTTATGATATTCAACTAAATTGTTATTTTGAGAAATAAAATCTAAATCCCGAAATTCAAAACCTGCACCGTATGCGTCGCCTATTGCTGCCTCTAATATCATAACATTTATTACTTTAAATTTTAAACTCTATATATTTAGCCGGAACCTCATCTGTTAACCAAACATTATTCTCAGACAAATAAAACTTAAATCCATCTTTAAACATTTCTCCGCTTCTAACAGTCAGAATTTGAGCAACTCCTCTTCTACTGCCTACTTTTATCGCCGTTTCACGATCTTTGGAAAGATGCACATGCTGACGGCTCATTTTTTGCAAACCTTCTTTTTTAATGTTATCCAGAAATTTCGCCACCGTTCCGTGATATAAATATTCCGAAGGTTCTGTTTCAATCAGGTTTAATTCAACCGAAATCGAATGTCCCTGACTTGCTCTTATTTTTGTTTTATCTTCATTAAAAGCAAAACGTTTTTTATCATTATTTTCTACTACGTAATCCAGAAGTTCGGAAGTCATTTGATTTTGACTTCCATTCTTATTGCATTTTAGAATTAATTCCTCAACATCTGCCCAACCGTTTTCGTCTAATTTTAGTCCGATAGTTTCCGGTGAATGTCTAAGCACCAAACTCAGGAACTTGCTTACGCTTTTTGCTGTTTTTTCATTCATGATTTCCAGAGATTTTTAATTTTTTATTCAGTTCTTCATCCTTAAAAAGGAAAGGTTTTTCTGCAGGAACCATCAGTTTTTCTAATTCTTTATTCTGAACAAATTCGTATTGTTCTTTTACAAATTCAGAAATATCTTCGATTAGCAGAATGTCTTCTTTCGCAAAAGACTTTATAAAATCATCTCGTAAACCAATCTGAATCGCTCTTCGTTCTAACTTATTTCCGTACGGATCATGATCGGGATCCCATTGCAATCTTACAGAAGATGTTTTTACACTTTCTTTCCAATCTTCCTGACTCATTTCGAGTGAAGGGCTGTAAGACGAATAAACTGCATTTTGTAAATATTTATTGAATGCCGAAATTTTAAGGTGAATTGCCAAAACGACTTCTTGTCCTTCTTTTGTTCCCCAACCATTTCTGTACATCATCCACAGAAAATTTGGTTTAATCCATGTCATTCTGTCCAGACTAAATGCTCCTCCAAAATATTGATTTTTAGCAGCAAATTCTCCAATTTCTTTTCGGTACGATTGATACACTATTATTTCTTCTTCGTCATATTGAGCCATTATATGATAGCCTGATTTTGGCCATTCTGTTATTTGCTCATCGTATTTTTTTAATTCTATTTTCATTTTGTATTGTACACAATATCTTCATTGTGTTTGTTTTATTTTAACTTTACAGCATATCTTTTTCTAATATGCTTTTGTATATTTCATAATTCTCATCATCAAAACAAACAAATATTACTTTATCTATTTCTGAGTTTTTATTGAAATTCTTAACTGTTTTAATTGCTATTTCTGCTGCTTTGGCTTTTGGAAAATGATAAATTCCAGTACTAATATTTGGAAAAGCAATTGTTTTAATATTATGTTGAAAAGCCAATTCCAAACTATTTGTATAACAATCTTCCAACAATTTTGATTTTTCTTCTTTATCACCATTCCAAACCGGGCCGACAGTATGAATTACAAATTTCGAAGGCAAATTACCCGCAGTTGTAATCACTGCCTCTCCCGTTTTACATCCGCCTTGCTTATTTCTAATTTGGATACATTCATCTAAAATTGCCTTACCGCCTTTTCTGTGAATTGCACCATCGACACCGCCACCGCCAAGCAAAGAAGTATTCGCTGCGTTAACGATTGCATCAACTTGAATTTCTGTTATATCGGCTTTGAGAATTTCTAGAATCATTTTTTAAAATTGTTTAGCTTATCTCTCAATTGAATATTCTCACTTACGAAAGAACGATCTGTAAAATAAACATTCACAACTTCTATTCCGTCAACTATATTGGCATTAAACTCCGTTAAATTTTCAGATGGAATCCAAAGTTCATTATGATTTTTGTCTCCAACATTCTGTACTTCATATTTTTCTAAAAAGACTGTTTTTACTTCAAAAGCCGTAACGATTCCGATAAATCCCGAAAACTCATCAACAGTATTCCATTCTAAAGCAATTTGTTCTGCATATTCCTGATTCGTTACCGGATAAAAAATAGGCTGCCAGTCTAATCTTGGAGGAAACAATTTGTAATCTGTCTCCGCAATTAACTCCATTTCTTTCATTCCTACCGGACGATATAATCTTGTTGTATCCATAATTAAACTTATTCTAATTCATCCCTAACTTCCATCAAAGCAAAACCCAGCAAATTCAACCCTTTCCACTTCTTCGGATTCATAACATCTTTGTGATCACCAGCCATCCCGATTCCCCAAATGGCATCTACCGGACTTGCTTCTACTATAACTCTGTCTTTTGTGTTTAGTAAAAAAGTCTTTAACTCCGGATTCTGACTGAATTTATGATAATTGCCTTGTCTTACAATTTCAAATCTGGCGGCTAGCCAAAGCGTTTCATTATAATTCTTCACTTCACGGCCTAACTTTTTTGCTTCGGCAGGAGAATTGGCTTTAATTATTTTTGACAAAACTTCATTGTCCTTAAACAATTCGGCTTTTTTGGCCATCATCCAGTGTTCGGCGGTTTTGTAGATCACTTTGTCAACTTCAAAAGAGCTTAACCACCATTGACTAAAACAGGTTTTCGAAATACTTCCGTCTTTGTTGGGTTGATGTCCCCAGAAAAATAAAAATTTACTTTCTGTGGCTATATTTTCTATACTATATTTCATTTTTTCTCTTTATTGAAACAAAGAAGTTATATTTTTAAAATCTTTAGAATCGGATGAAAATGATCCGTAGATTTCCTTAAAATCTGTTGTTATTTTTTCGAATTCATAATTTACTTCGATCTGATCCATGCAGGTTACAACCAAGTTTCTTTTTGCGTTTAAACTATAAGCTGCATCTAATTTTAAGCTGTAATTTAAAAGCTCATAATCTAAATCGCCTGTTCGAAATTCTCTTTGAAAATCATTATAAACACAGGTTTCTTCTTCGTTATTTTTTAATTTTAATTCTCTTTCATTTGCCATCCAGCCACTTCCATGTCGGGTTGAATAACTTCTTGTAACATAATACATTTCAACATCTTCTATTTTTAATTTCTCGCAAATTTCAGATGCATTTTTTGAAGTTGTATTGGCATATGTCACATTCGGGAAAACGCCGTGATCCATATCGAGTAAAATTCCCTGACTTCCCTCAAAAATCAGGTTCTGGTACTTTTCTAAATAACTGTAATCACTGATATTCCATTTTATTTTATCAATGATTTCCAGATAATGATGTACTTCTACATCAATTTCACTTTCATTTAAAAAACCGTAGTAATAAGCTATTTTTTCCAATTTCTCCAAAAGCATTTGCCTTGGCGCGATCAAATCTATGGCGAAAAGTTTATACTGACCTTCGTTGCGTTTCATTGTCGCTCCAACTCCTTTTCCGCAAGTTCCGTGATCCAGATTTCTAACGTTATTTCGGTTTTGCCAAACATCAAACGGAGTTGTTATTTTGGCTAACGGATGAATATGAAGTTCTACATTTCCGCCTTTTTCTTCGAGTTCTTCTCTTTCATTGAATAAAAAAACGGGATGAATCGTGCAATGCTCACTATAATAAGAAGGCAAACCGCGAAGCGCTCCGCTGGCAAAACTCGAATGAACGTGTTTTTTGCCGTCAATCATTACGGTATGTGCCGCTTGCTGTCCTCCTGAAAACCGAATAACTATAGATTCAGGATTTTGCTTCGCCAGAAAATCTGTTGTAATTCCTTTTCCTTCATCACCAAATCCTAAACCTATAACTATTTGAGCTGTTTTCATTTTAAATTTTTTTTTAACACATAGAGACATAGATTTTGGAAACTTAAAAAAGGCGTTTCACTAGTTTAAACAAACATAGTTTCTATATGTGAGAAACTAGTTTCTTTTTGTTTGCTTTTAACTACAAACAAGAGCCTATGTTTCTATGTGTTAAATATTTAAAGCATTTCTATATTATCTAAACCTGTATCGTTTGTATCAGAAACTGGTATTGTTCCTAATCCAGAATTTTTATGTGTATCGCAAATGATTTTCTTGATTACATTCGGGATTTCTTTGTGATCTTCGATAGACAAACAATTTTGTCCCAGTAATTCTTTCCACGCTACATTTGCTCTTACCGCCTGATCAGAATGTAAAACACTGATATGATACACTTCGTAACGTTTTTGCGCTTCTTTTAATAATTCCAGAGACGTATATGTTTGCTGTCCTGAACCCATTATTTCTTTTATGGCAGATGCCGTAAGTGTTGGTAAATTTGGCTCGTCACCAACGGTAAACAACAATCCTTTTTGACCTCTTTTTTCGAAAGCATCTGTTTTGGTATGAAAAGCGGCAAAATACCACGCTAAAAGATAACTTTCTCCGGCGTTTCCTCCGCCTCCACCTTCAATATAAGTTCTGGTTAACCACATGTCTAATTCTTCATCGCCAGATTCAAATTGTCCAACCTGAAGCGGAAATCTGTCGCATTCGTGATCTCCAATTCCTAAAAATAAAAGTGCCGGATCCGGAACGCCGCCCTGAATAATACCGCCCATTAATTTCGGAAGTCCTTCTTTGATCAGTTCATGCGGAATATGTCCCATACTTCCCGTAACATCCAATCCTAAAATGATTGGAACTGTATTGGGATGAACTTCAGAATCTCTGGCTTCTCTAAACGTAATGCCGTTTGGGTTCATAGATTCGTGTGCCAATCCTAATTGATTTTGAACGAAAATCTCACTTGCAGATTTAAATCCGTAACCTGCTTCTTTTGCTCTGCTCAAACGAGCTCCTAAATCGTATCTTGTACCTCCCATGATTAAAATGTTTTACCAAATAAATATTCAAATCTCTTTTTTGTCACTTCAAACTGAATATTTAAATTTCTGATTGTTAATGATAATTCCATGTCTTTTTGCACAAAGGCTTCCGGTTGAAAATCGGCAAAAGTCAAACTGTTTTTGTCAAGCGGACTAATATCGATAAGGCCTTCCTGTTCTCTTTCGAGTCTTTTTATTTTTAGTTCGATATCTTCAACTCTTCTTCTGTAAATTAATTCAGAATCTTCACCAATTGTTTTGGCTCTGTCTTCTCTAATCTGATCATTGTTTCTTCTTAAAGATTCAATAAATCTTGGTTTTAAATCGTCGCTCATTGTTTTTTGGTTTATTGTTAATAGTTTGTTGTTTCGGGTTACTGTGTATAACTTGAAACCTGAAACTTATTTAGACCAATTGATCTAATTTAATATGTCTTCAAATTGTTTGAAATTTGATTTTTTTTCGGAATTGTCAAATACTGCAAAAACTATTTTTTTGAAAGCGCCTGCGTATTTTTCTGCAATAATATCTTTGAATAATTGTGCTACATCTTTAGGTTCGTTTCTAAAAACACCGCAACCCCAGGCCCCTAAAATCAATGTTTCGCTTTTTTGCTTTAAAGCAATTGCCAATACTTTATCCATTCTTTGTTTTAAAATCACTTCTGTTTTAGCAATTTCTTCTTTCCTGTTATGCTGCAGCATCGCGCCTTTGTTTGGTGCAGGTGCTGTAATCACGTCTGCAACTAATGGTTTTTCAAAATAATTTCCACTATCATCGTTCCAAAACAAAACATCCGGACTATAAATCATGTAATCTGAATATAAAAACGAAGACTGATTTCTATTAAAATCATACATCGCTTTGTCTTTGATTTGCGTTTGATAAAGGTTTGAAGATCTGGCCAAACTTTCTTCCTGAGCCGAAGCACCTCCTAAAAATCCACCGCCCGGATTTTTTGCAGAAGCAAAATTCAAGACACAAATTCTACCATTTTTCTCCTGAGCAATTGCCTCAATTGTAGAACAATTTTTCGTAACAATTTCTGTTTTAAACTTATTTTCAATTGGAGTTTCCATGATGGCATCCCAATTGTTTGGCGAAATTGTAAACGTATTTTCTATGGATTTTTCAAGTTCTGCTTTTATGACAATCTTTTTTCCTTTAGATTCATAAAAACCATTCTTTATGATTTCTAAGGTTTTATTGGCTATTTCTACGCGATAATTTTTATTCATAATTTCAATTTTACAACCTCAACATTTTCATTGTCAAAATCTCTAAAAGAATTCGTAGTAAATATTTTATCGAAACAATCTAAAACTTCAAAACCTTTGTTGAAGATTCCGTGGCTTACGGCTAAATACAATTTTCCGGCGTTTTTGTTTTTTAATTCTTCGGCTAAGCCAACAAAAGTTCCGCCACCGTCGCAAATATCATCTACAATCAAACAATCAATTCCGTTTAAATCATCTTCATATACTTTAAAACCAGATAATTTTCCTGTTTTTACATCTCGGCTTTTACTGCATTCTACCACATCAACTCCACCTAAAAATTCAGAAACTTTGTAGATTTTTTTAAGAGCGCCACCGTCCGGAGAAATTAATTTTACGTTTTCTCCAATTACATTTAAAACTTCTTTAATGAAAGTATGATTCGGAATCACTTCGCAATTGTTTACCAATGCCGGAGTAACCTCAGAATGCGCATCAAAAACAAAAACTTTATTCAGTTGAAGTCCGTTGATAATATCAGCATACACTTTTACAGAAAGAGATTCACCTTTGATCATCACACGATCTTGTCTTGCTGCCGGAAAATACGGAATAAAAAGGTCAATTACTTTCACATCCATTCTGCGCAAAGCATCTACTGTAATACACAATAAACCCAAATCGTTGAATGAATTTAATCGGTGTGTGATGGTTATTTTTTGAGTCGTATCAAAATTCGGATTGATTTTAATGTGTGGTTCTCCGCCAGAAAATGTAAAACTTTGAAATTTGATTTCTTCCTGATTTTGAATTGGAGCGAATTTTGGGTCTAGGTTAAGTATCATAGTTTTTTAGTTTGCGTTAATTATACGCAAATATAGATTTAATTATTTAATAAACAATTTATTTTGTGTAAAATTTACGCAAACTTTATTTCGAAGTGAAAGCCTTTTTCAATTAATTCATTGTATTTCAGTTTATTGAATCGAAATAATTTTGCAGGGCGTCCGCTTTTTATTGGTGAAAATTTATCTGTTTCTTCTAAAAATCCGTAGCTGAGAATTTTTTTTCTAAAATTTCGTCGGTCAATTTCTTTCTCTAAAATGGTACAATAAAGATTCTCCAGATCTGAAAACAGAAACTCCGGCGGAAGCAAATCGAAACCAATTGGTTCATAAGTCAGTTTTGCTTTTAATCTTGAAATGGCTTTTTGAATAATTATATTATGATCGAATGCTAAAGAAGGAATTTCGTCAATTTTACACCATTGCACTTTATCAGCATCAGTATCGGCTTTAATTTCAAAACTTGAAGCATCAACCAAGGCATAATAAGCCACAGAAATTACACGGTTTCGGGAATCTCTGTAAATATCATCACCAAAAGTATAAAGCTGTTCCATAAAGTTCAGTTTTACATTGGTTTCTTCATGCAGTTCCCGAATCACGGCATCGCTCAACGATTCGTCATTTTTTACTAAACCGCCCGGTAAGGCCCAATATTTATCGGAAGAACCAAATTGTTGTTCTATCAAAAGCACATACAAACTATTGTTTTTATATCCAAAAACAATGGCATCAACGGCAATTCTAATATTTTGAAAATTTTCCATGTTAAAAAAGTTTGCCACGAATTGCACAAATTTTCACTAATTTATTATTTAATCTTTTTAGTGAATAAAAATTTGTGCTAATTCGTGGGATTCGTGGCGAAAAAAAGTAAATCTTGTCGAAAAAAACTACATTCTATTACCTAAAAACAGCTTTAATTCTTTACCAATACTTTCGAAAAAAGAATTGAGATTATTGTTTTTCGCCGTTAATAAGTATACAAACTCCTCCGGAACATGAAAACTATTCCAGACTAATTGCAATTTGTTTTCCTTGATATATTTTCTGGCGTTGCAATTCCACGTTACGGCAATTCCTGAATTTTTAGAAAGCAGTTCAAGCATTTCAGATTCTGACGGGATAATATAATTAGGAACCATTGCAGGTCTTTTTTTATTGAAAGCATGAAGCCAGAATAATTTTATATGCGGAATTCTTGCATCATGACTGTACCACTTTTGGTCGTTCAGCCATTGTTCAATTTCGGTATATTTATCTGATTTCAGCCTTTGACGAAATTCTGATGTATCCAAACTCATCGGTGCCACCATTATCAGTTTAATTTTACCTACGATTTCATAAATGGTATCAAACGTATCAAATCGTTTTGTCGTAATGGCAAAGTCGAGTTTTTTAGCGTCAACAAGTGCAAAAAGAGCATCATCTTCTGCAAAAGTAAAATCAATAAAATCAAATTTCGAGATCAAAATACTTCCACAGCTATTGAATAAATCTTTTGAAACGCCAACAGAAATCAAACGCACAGAATCTTCTGCCTTTGCCCTAAATCCGTTTTCGACAGTTTCTAAACGGTCGAGCGCGTCTATTATCAAATTATTCAGTAACTTAGCGTATTCAGTTGGCTCTACGCCCTTCGATTTTCGGTTAAATAATTTATAACCAACATGTGCTTCCAACATTGCTATTTGCTGACTAACCGCAGGCTGGCTCATAAACAACTCTTTAGAAGCAACAGAAAAATTTCCATTTTTATATACAGACTTAAAAGTTCTGTACCATTCCAGATTTACCATGACATAAATTTATTTATAACAAACATAGTTTATTTTATTTTTACTAATATCACTTAAACTGTAAATTTGTTAAAAATTTTAAACTCATGAAGAAAATAGCATTAGTAGCAATTATAGCATTCACAGCTGTAAGCTTTTCAGCTTCGGCTCAAAAATCAAATAAAAAAGATATGAAAAAAGTATTATTTGTTGTGACCAGTAACGATAAACTGGGCAACACTGGAGAAAAAACGGGATTTTGGTCTGAAGAATTCGCTGCACCTTATTATGAATTATTAGATAAAGGTGTGGAAATTACCATCGCATCGCCACTTGGAGGCCAACCGCCAATTGATCCTAAAAGTGCCGATCCGTCATCTGCAACCGAAGACACAAAACGATTTGATGCCGATAAAGCTTTACAGGAAAAATTAAAAAACACACATAAACTTTCGACTATCAACCAAAAAGATTACGATGCCGTTTTTTATCCTGGGGGTCACGGTCCGCTTTGGGATTTAGTTGAAGATAAAAACTCAATCGCTTTAATCGAATCTTTTTATACGCACGATAAACCAGTTGCATTTGTTTGTCACGCGCCTGCAGTTTTAAAAAATGTAAAAGTAAAAGGTGAGTATTTAGTGAAAGGCAAAAAAGTAACCGGTTTTACAAATGAAGAGGAAGAAGCCGTTGGTTTAACCAAAGTTGTTCCGTTTTTATTAGAAGATGCGTTAACTCAAAATGGTGCTAAATTCTCAAAAATAGCCAACTGGCAACCGTACGCTGTTGAAGACGGTTTATTAATTACAGGACAAAACCCTGCATCATCAAAATTGGTTGCAGGTAAATTATTGGAGCAATTGAAATAAAATAAGATGCTAAGGGACTAAGTTGCTAAGGTTAACGCCTTTTTAAAAAAACTTAGAACCTTAGCAACTTAGAATCTCAGAACCTTAAAAATAAAAAAATGCTAAACTTTGAATTATATAATCCGACAAATTTAATTTTCGGAAAAGGACAAATTGAAAAACTTTCGACTTTAGTTCCAAAAGATGCTAAAATATTATTAGCGTATGGCGGAGGAAGTATTTTTAAAAACGGCGTTCACGAACAAGTAATCAATAACTTAAAAGGTTTTGATATTGTTGAATTTGGAGGAATTGAACCAAATCCGCATTTTGAAACATTGATGAAAGCTGTTGAAGTAATTAAAGCCGAAAAAATCGATTTTATCCTGGCTGTTGGCGGCGGATCTGTTATTGATGGTGTGAAATTTATTTCGGCAGCCGTAAATTTTGACGGAAATCCTCTTGATATTTTACAAAAACGTTTGTTGATTAAAGAAAATGCAGTGCCTTTTGGAACTATTTTGACATTGCCTGCAACGGGAAGCGAAATGAATTCCGGATATGTCGTAACGATTAAAGCTACTCAGGAAAAATTAGCTTCTGGCGGAAGTGCTTTATTTCCTAAATTCTCAATTTGCGATCCAACCGTAATTGAATCTTTACCAAAAAGACAATTGCAAAACGGTGTTGTAGATGCGTATACCCACGTAATGGAACAATATTTAACGTATCCGCATGAAGGTTTTTTACAAGACAGAATTGCCGAAGGAATTTTACAAACGTTAATTGAAGTGGGCCCAAAAGTAGTAGAAAACCCAACGGATTATGCATTGGCATCCAACTTTATGTGGAGCTGCACGATGGCTTTGAACGGATTGATTCAAAAAGGAGTTCCTTCTGACTGGGCAACACACATGATTGGCCACGAATTAACCGCTTTATATGATATTGACCATGCCAGAACTTTAGCTATTATTGCCCCAAGTTTATACACGGTAATGTTCGAAACTAAAAAAGGAAAACTGTCACAATACGGAAGAAGAATTTTCAACTTAACAGGTTCTGATGACGAAGTTGCCAAAGAAGCGATCAATAAAACAGTTGAATTTTTCCACACAATGGGAATGGATACTAAACTTTCGCAATACACAGACGATTATAACAAAACTGCTGATTTCATCGTAAATCGTTTTAACGAAAGAGGCTGGAAAGGTCTTGGCGAAAATCAATTGGTAACTTTAGATAAAGTGAAATCTATTGTTGAGATGAGTTATTAGTATTCAGTCTCAGCAAAAACTGTAAACTGTGACCATAAACTGAAAACTACAAAAAAGGCGTTCTTAAAATATTTAGGAACGCCTTTTTAAAATACTAAAACAAAACTAACTAACTCAATTTTTGCTAAACTCATTAAAATTCTAATTTATAATTACTTATAACGTAAGATTAAGTATTTTATTGTATTCTAATAAAAATATTTTAATAACTTTTAAAATCATTGAAACCATCGGTTTTAAAGGCAAACTTTAAATTTCTTAAATGAGATTTTGTATTATTACTACATTATTAAGTACTTTTGTTTTAAATTATTAAAATAATGAGCGAAAATTTAAAATTTGCAGTAATTGGAGGAGGTAGTTGGGCAACGGCAATTGCAAAAATGCTTTGTGTAAATCTTTCCGAAATTTCGTGGTACATGCGCAATGATGCTGCTATAGAGCACATTCAAAAATACAAGCACAATCCTAATTATTTAAGTTCTGTAGAATTTGACACTAACAAGCTTAAATTAACCAACAATATCAACGAAGCAATTGAATATGCTGATTATGTAATCTTCGCGATTCCATCTGCTTTTTTAGATGCCGAATTGAAAAACATGACAGTTTCATTGTCTGATAAAATTATTTTCTCGGCAATTAAAGGTATTGTTCCAGAGACGAGTTTAATTGTTGGAGAACATTTTCACATTCAATACGACATTCCTTATTACAATATTGGTGTTATTACAGGGCCTTGCCACGCAGAAGAAGTAGCGTTAGAAAGACTTTCTTATTTAACCATTGCCTGTGGTGATCCGGACAAAGCCAGCATCGTAGCAAAATCTTTATCAGGAAACTACATTAAAGCCAAAATTTCGGACGATATTATCGGGACAGAATATGCCGCGATGTTGAAAAATATTTATGCCATCGCAGCCGGAATCGCTCATGGTTTAGGTTATGGAGATAATTTCCAGTCTGTAATGATGAGTAACGGAATTCGTGAGATGAAAAAATTCATCAGAAAAGTACATAAAATGAAACGTAACATCAATGATTCGGCATATTTGGGCGATTTATTGGTTACGGGATATTCCGTTTTCTCCAGAAACAGAATGTTCGGAAACATGATTGGAAAAGGCTACACCGTAAAAAGTGCAATGATGGAAATGAGTATGGTTGCCGAAGGTTATTACGCTACCAAAAGTGCTTATAAACTAAATCAGGGTTACGGTGCCAAAACACCTATTATCGATGCTGTTTACGCTGTTTTATATGAAGGAAAAGATGCAAAATCTGTATTTAAAAAATTGACTGAGTCTTTGGATTAGTTTTTTTTAGAAGAAGAAGCAAGATGAAAGAAGCAAGAGAATAGACTTTCTCATACATCAACATAAAAAAGAGTCAAGACTAATTTAATTTCGTCTTGACTCTTTTTTTATACTCTATTCACTAAAATCTTGCCTCTTGCTTCTTGCCTCTTTTCTCTTGTCTCTTACTTCACCATAACTCCATCAACAAACAAAATCGGCACTTCTTCTGTATTATTTTCGCTGATTAGGTTTGATTTGAAGATGAATTTCTTGTCGTATAAAGTATTTCCGATGAAGAACGTCACCATGAATTCATTGTTTAAAACCAAAAGGCTTTTTTCGATCATTTCAATTTTTACTACAGAAACTGCCGGAACTTCAACAAAGGCGTGACGTAAAACAGATGTTTTTTTCATTTCGCCGTCAATAGTTCCAAATGCTTTTGAAACTACCATAACGCTGTCTAAATTAAAATCACTGTCATTTATCAAATAGGCGTACCACACTTTTTCCATAAAATCGTCGCTCCATTCCTGAACTGCGGCAAGGAATACGTTTTCTACTTCTGGAATTGTTATATCTTTTTTCATACGAGTCAAAAGTTTAAAAGTCAAAAGTCGAAAGTCCCAAACTTTGAGACTTTCGACTTTTTGACATTCGACTTAAATTAAATATTTGCTTTAAATTGCTCTAAGAAACGAACATCATTTTCGTAGAACATACGAATATCACCAATTTGGTACAAAAGCATTGCAATACGCTCCACTCCCATTCCAAAAGCAAAACCGTTGAATTCATCCGGATTAATATCGCAGTTTTTAAGGACATTCGGATCAACCATTCCACAACCTCCAATTTCTAACCAGCCAGTTCCTTTTGTAATACGATAATCGGTTTCGGTTTTTAAACCCCAATAAATATCAATTTCGGCACTTGGTTCTGTAAAAGGGAAATAAGACGGACGTAAACGAATCTTAGATTTTCCGAACATTTCTTTAGTGAAATAAAGCAATGTCTGTTTCAAATCAGCAAACGAAACGTCTTTGTCAATGTACAATCCTTCCACTTGATGGAAAATACAATGCGAACGAGATGAAATGGCTTCGTTACGAAATACACGTCCCGGAGAAATAGTACGAATTGGCGGTTTGTGATTTTCCATATAACGCACCTGAACAGATGATGTATGCGTACGCAACAACACATCAGGATTTGTCTGAATGAAAAAAGTATCCTGCATATCACGCGCCGGATGGTATTCCGGTAAGTTCAACGCCGTAAAGTTATGCCAGTCGTCTTCGATTTCCGGACCTTCGGAAACATTGAAGCCAATGTTAGCAAAAATATCTATAATTTGATTTTTTACGATAGAAATAGGATGACGCGAACCAATAATAACAGGCTCTGACGATCTTGTTAAATCACCAAAAACTCCTTTTATTTCTTGTTTGCTTTCCAGCTCTTCCTGAATAACTCTTACTTTCTCTTCAGCAACGGCTTTTAAAGTATTTATTACTTGTCCAAAATCTTTTTTCTGGTCATTCGGAATATTTTTAAACTCTGTAAAAAGTTCTTTTAACAACCCTTTACTACCTAAATATTTAATTCGGAACTGCTCTAAAGATTCTTTATTTTTATCATTAAAGGCTTTTGCTTCCTCTATATGCTGTTTTATCTTGTCTATCATTTTCCTTCAATAATTGAGGGAACAAATTTAGTGATTTTAGTTTAAAGTTAACAGTCGCAGTCACAGTTTTAAGAATACTGTAACTGAAAACTGAGACTGAGACTAAAAACTACTCAATAAATCCTCTTTCTAAAAAATAATTTACAATCGCTTCTTTCATTAAAACCGATTGTTCGCCTGCTTTTAGCGGCGGTAATTCTTCTTTTACTTTATAATGCGGCCATCCATCTTCATCAAAATATTCGAATTCATAAAACCCATAAGGTTCTAATAATCGGCAAATGGCGATGTGCATTAAGTTTAATTTTTCATCTTTTTTGAATTCACGGTGTATTTTACCAAATTCCTGAACTCCTATTAAGTAAATAATGGCATCTAAATCTAAGTCTTCACCCTGCGAAAATTGATTTGAAAGTATATCGACGAGCTTTTCCCAACGCTCTTTTAATTGTGTATCTCTGGACATATATATTTGTGATTTTAGATTTTAGATTTTAGATTGTGAAATGATTTAAGAATTATTTAATCTAAAATCAACAATCTGAACTCTAAAATTAGATTTGCAAAGATACGGAGTTCAAATTCAAAGAACTTAAAAAATTAAACAGGAAATAAAATGGAACGCTGATGACGCGGATTTTTATTTTTTATGGAAAGCTTTACTGAGCATTATTTATATTTTCTTTGTGCACTTTGCGTAAAACTTTGCGCGCTTGCGGTTAAATCACATTATATTTGCGCCTCAATAAAACGAGAAAAAGATGAGTGTTTTAGATATGATTTTTGGTGTGCTTTTGGCTTACAGTTTATACAAGGGAATTAAAAACGGACTTTTTGTAGAAATTGCTTCTTTTATTTCTTTGCTGCTGGGCATTTATTTAGCGATCAAATTTTCTTCTTTTATGAAAGAAATAATATCAAAACATGTTTCCTGGAATCCAAATACGATTCAGGCGACAGCTTTTATCTTAACTTTTATTCTTGTTGTAATTGGCGTTTATTTATTGGCGAAAGCATTAACCGGAATTGCAGATTTTGCGCAATTGGGCTGGTTGAATAAATTAGGCGGTGGTTTTTTCAGAATCCTGAAAACAATCCTGATTTTAAGTATTATAATTGCTTTGTTCGAGAAAATAAACTTCAATAACATGTTTGCCAAACAAGAAACGCTGGACAAATCTATTTTTTATAATCCGATAAAAAAAGTGGCAGGTTTTGTTTATCCTTCGATCGAAAAATGGTACGAGGAATTTAAAGAAAACCACACCAAAAAATCATCTGAAACGGAGAAAACGGAGACTGAAAAAGAATAGTTTATAAAAAAACGATTCGTTTATTCGTCTTCATTAAGATGTTTTGGAAATAAATTTTTGAGAATAATCAGCATCATTCCTATCACATTTACAGACGAAGTTGTCAATAAAGTGATTAATACATTTTCTGAAAGATTCAGATGCAATAAGTTATCATTAAAATATAAAATAGAAACCACAGCAGCCAACCACAGAAATATAATAATGGCAAAAATATAGGTTAAATGCCTTCTAAGTCTGGTATCTTCTAAAAAACGTCCCACTTTAGCACTACCCAATCTATCCTCAAGAATTTGATTTTGCAGGCGCGCCTTACTAAGATCTTCAGGGGTTAGTGAAGAACTGTTTGCAATTGAAATTTGGTTAAGATTTAGGGAGGACATAATAAGCTTAAATTGGTTTTAACTTAGTTTTATAATGTTCAAAAATATCATCATCAGAAATTACAGCGTTCGAATCCTTGCGGTATACTTTTTGCCATGGCGTTCCGTCGTTATGGGTTAAAGCACTCAAATAAATACCGTCAAATCTTCCGTAGACTTCCCATATTTTATCTAAAAATTTCTCGTCTTCGCTGGTAATTTTTTCGTCTTTTACCGCATTCGGGATTTTCTCTGTAATCTTCTCTTTTTTGTATTGTTTAATGCTGTAATAAAGAGATGGAAAAACAGGCCCGAAATCCCAGGCAATCGGACTTTCGTCCAGCAATCTTTCTTTTTTATCTGTCAAAGCCAAATACCAGCCATAAGCAATATAAGTTAGCTTAATTATTTTCATTGGAGTAAGATTTCCCGTTTTGGAATATTTATCGATGAAATAATTGGCGACTGTTGTTGGATTGTAAGTCATAATCATAATATTTTAATCAAAGTTAATGAAAATAACTTTGTGACAAAATTTTAAGAACTTATTGTAATGTAAATCAGTTGTTTTGCTTAATAATTAAAAGCAAACCCGACGGTTTTAAAAACCGTCGGGTTTATTATTTGTCTGACTGAGCGAGGTTTTGTCAGGCTGAGCGTCCCGACGCTTCGGGAGAAGCCCACGTCTGCAAATCCAGCCTTCGACTCCGCTCAGGGTGACATTAGTTTTCAAAAGCATGAAACCCGACAGGTTTTTAAAACCTGTCGGGTTTGATAAAGATTATGCTTAGAACTTTCTACCAGTTTATTTCTAAACTTTCCCCTTTTTTCAAAGTGACATTTTGTTTTTTATCCCCGCTGATTAAGTTTGTTTTTCCTCCAATTTTAGAAGAAACAGTAACTTTCTTTAAAATTTTATTTTCCCATTCCATTGCAATTTCAAAACCCCCACGGGCACAAATTCCTTTTACAGATCCGGTTTCCCAGGCGTCTGGTAACGCAGGTAATAATCGTATTTCCTTTTCGTCAGATTGAACGAGCATTTCTGCAACGGCTGCGGCGCCACCAAAATTACCATCAATTTGAAATGGCGGATGTGCGTCGAATAAATTCGGATACGTTCCTCCGCCTCTTCTTGGCGTTGCTGTTTTCTTTCCGTCGGGATCAACATATCTTAATAATTCACGAAACATTTTATAAGCACGGTTTCCATCCCAAAGTCTTGCCCAAAGATTGATTCTCCATCCTTTTGACCAGCCAGTGGTTTCATCGCCTTTTATCTCCAAAGTTTTTCTTGAAGCTTCGGCTAAATCCGGTGTTTTTTCAGGCGTAATATGATCCCCAGGGAAAAGTCCGAATAATTGCGATTGGTGACGGTGTTTTGGATCTTTATCTTCCCAGTCAAAATACCATTCCTGCAAGTTTCCTTTTTTGCCAATTTGATACGGATATAATTTCGCCAAATCTTTTTCAAGTTCAGCTCTGAAATCGGCATCGATATTCAGGATTTTTGCCGCCCGAATTGTTTTGTCAAAACATTCTCTTATCATCGCCAAATCTGCCGTTCCTCCGTACATTGTTGCGCCAACAAAACCATCTGGTGCTACATATTGATTTTCCGGAGAAGTTGAAGGACCCGTAATTAAATTCCCTTTTTTATCGGTTACCAGCCATTCCTGACAAAATTGAGCCGCGCCTTTCATCAACGGATAACCTTCTTTTTTTAAATATTCTTTATCCTGTGTAAAAATATAATGTTCCCAAATGTGAGTACTCAGCCACGCACCTGCCATTGGCCAGCAAGCCCACATTGGATCTTCTTTTCCAAATTGCCCAACCGGATTTGTCATTGCCCAAATATCAGAATTGTGTGCCGCTGCCCAGCCTTTATCAACGCCATAAAAAGTTTTTGCCGTTACTTTTCCGGTTACCGAAAGGTTTTTTATAAAAGACAAAAGCGGCAAATGCATTTCTGAAAGATTCGTGTTTTCGGCAAGCCAGTAATTTTCTTCCAGATTAATGTTCATCGTATAATTACTGCTCCACGGTGGGTTGAGATGCGGATTCCAAATTCCTTGTAAATTGGCCGGAACGCCCAAAGTTCTCGAACTGCTTATCAATAAATAACGCCCGTAATTGAAATAAAGAATTTCAAGGTTTTTATCTTCTTTTCCGTCAGCGTAACGCAATAAACGTTCGTCTGTTGGTAAATCGGGAGCGGTTGTTTTTCCTAAATTTAAATCAACACGATTGTAGAATTTTTGATAATCAGTTGTGTGCGATTCTTTTAATTTATCGAATGATTTTGCGAATGCCATATTCATATTTTGCACTGCAATTGCTATATCGTCTAAACCTTCACTTGCAGGATTTTTGTCAAAACCATTAAAACTTGTTGCAACAGAAACATAAATAATGGCTTCCGTCGCCTCTTTTAAACTCAAAGATTCTCTTGAATTTGTAATTTTTCCGTCTGTTTTTTTAATTTGGACTAAAGTGGTGAATTTTGTTCCTCTTTCTTGTATATCCAGATATTTTGGCAAAACTGTATATCCTGCATTTTCGTGAATAGGTGCAGAACCCGTCATTACTAGAATATTATTTCGCACTTCGACATTTGATTTTAATAAACTCTTTAAATTAATATCAAAATTTAAAGTGCCTTTGTGATCGCTTGTCAATTTGATGATCATAATTTGATCCGGAGCAGAAACAAAATATTCACGCGTATATTTTACACCGGCCATTTCGTAACTTACTTTTGATATTGCATTCGAAATATCCAGCTCACGATGATAATTGACAGCTTTTCCTTTTTCGGAATTATTAATTTCTAATGTTCCCAAAGGCGCAAAAGATTCAGAGTTTTTACCCTGAATTTTTTTGTTTAATTCCTCTGCCAATTTGTAGTTTTCGTTTTTTAAAGCTTCACGAATTGCCGGAATATTTTTGTACGCTTCCGGATTCATATTGGCATTTACGGGTTCCCCAGACCAAAGTGTGGCGTCGTTCAAATAAATTTTATCTGCATTTGCACCGCCAAAAACGGTTGCTCCCATTTTTCCGTTTCCTAAAACCAAGCTTTCTTCAAAGAATTCTGCGGGTTGATTGTACCATAAAACATGACGGGATTGTGCCGACGTGTTTGTATAGAAAGAGGTGAATAGTAAAATGAAGAATATTTTTATGAGGTTTGATTTCATGTATTCTTTTTTTGATTTTGAATTCGGTTAAATATATGCCGTTCCTACGGAACTCTTTTTACATTCTTAAATTTTCAATCAACGGATTAATCCCGAAGCTTCGGGACGTTGCTACCAACATGTCGTTCCTCCGGAACTTTGAAAACCTGTTAGGAAATCGAAACCAATTATGCGCGCGTGAGGGATAGGAGTTAGCTACCGAAGTAGCACGGATAGCCCGACCGTATTTGCGAAAGGCGCACATAAGCGGTTTGTTAAATAGCGCCTTTTGTAAATACGGTCACGCCCAATGTCACACCAAAATATTATTTACTAACCTTATATATTTCGTTTGCTGTAATCATTTCCCAATTATCAGTTCTGAAAGGCGATGCAGGGAATTTTTCTTTGTTAAAAAGATTGATTTCCGTATCGTCGTCTGCCCAACCGTAATGAACTGCAACGGGATTTTTTACTTCGTCGCTCGAAACTATAATCGTGTTGCCTTTTATTGTCGCTTTCGCGGAATGAAAAACTTTGTCGGCACCCGCGATTTCAAACCCTTTTACGTTTTCTGAATTATCAGAAGTCCATAATCCTGAACCAATATTTTCAAAAGTCAGGATAATTTGATTTCCTTTTATTTGCTGCGATTTATAAGTTGGTCCACTATAAATTTGCTTTTTGCCGTAAACATTATTCAGCGCAATTGCAGCCAAACGCAAACCAACGTCTTGTTTGTTTGTTGGGTGAATGTCTTTTGCATTACCAATATCTGTGGTTACGGCCATTCCGGTATTGGGAACTTTTAAGGTTTCGGATTGTGCTTCGCGAAGCTCTGCCCAACGGCTTCCGACTTTACTGTTTCCGTTGAATTCGTTAAAAGTCGATAATTGTACAAAGTAAAAAGGAAAATCGCCTTGTTTCCACTTTGTTCTCCAATCCTGAATCATTAACGGAAATGCTTTTTTGTATTGTTTTGCACGCCAAACATTGGCTTCGCCCTGATACCATAAAACGCCCTGAAACGCATACGGAACTAACGGATTAACCATTGCATTATATAGCAATGATGGATAACTGTTTGGTGAAACGGCAATTTTTACCTGAACGACATTGAATTTCCAAAGTCCTTCGAGTGGAATATTACTGTCTTTAAACTGAATTTTTAAATCGGACGGATCGCCGTAAATTCCACCACCGCCTGAATAATCTGCAATGCGAACTGAGATTACATTTTTTCCTTCTTTTAAAGTTCCTGCAGGAATTTTATAAACTCTTAATGCTTCCCAAATTTTATTGGTTCCTACTTCAACGCCGTTTACATAGGTAATATCTTCGTCGTCTACTTTTGAAAGATGTAAAACGGCTTCACTTTTTGCCTGTTCGGCAGATAACGTAATTGTTTTTCGCATCCAGACAATTCCATCGATATTGCCTATTTGTTGGTTTTCCCATAAAGATGGTACTTTTATTTCGGGCCAGTTTTTATCTTCAAAATTGAATGCTGCAAACTGGTTTTCATTTTCCATATAAACATCAAAACCCTGAATCTTTTTTAAATTTTCTAAAACTGATTTTTTATAAACGGCAAAAACCGCATCCATATCAACCTGAGGAACATCGGCAATCATCGATTTAAATTCGTCACTTTTTTCGAAAGCTTCACGGCTTGTCCAGGTTTCTACGTTTGTTCCACCCCAGGAAGTATTTATAATTCCGATTGGGATTTTTAATTCGGCGTATAATTTTTTGGCAAAAAAGAAACCTGCCGCTGTAAAATCGCGAATGTTGTCTTTGTTGGCAACCAGCCATTTTCCTTGTTTAAGATCTTCTTTTGGACTTCCGCTGAGATCTTGTGCCACACCAAAATGGCGAATCATTGGATAATTAGAATCGTCCATTTCTTTTTCAGCGTTCATGACTTTGTACATCTGAAATTCCATGTTCGATTGTCCGCTGCAAATCCAGACTTCGCCAACCAAAACATCTTTTATGACAATTTTATTTTTTCCTGTAATGATTAATTCAAAAGGTCCGCCTGCTTTTTCAGCAGACAGTTTAATCATCCATTTTCCATCTTTATCGGCCTGAATGGTTTTGGTTTGTTTGTTAAAACGAACTTCCACTTTTTCATTGGCTTCTGCCCAACCCCAAACCGGAATTTCTTTGTTGCGCTGCAACACCATTCCGTCAGAAAACAACAATGGCATGCGCACATTTGCCTTTGCCATTATACTGAATATCAAAAAAATAAAGATTAGATATTTTTTCATTGTGTCTATTTTAAATTGGTTTAAACCATATAAGTGATATAAGTAAATGTAAGTTTTTATTTAGGATAACTCATATTTACTTATATCACTTATATGATGAAAAAGATGTTTTTATTGTAATCCTTGTTTCAAAGCTGTTAAAGCCTGAGTATCAAAAACGGTATTATCGCTTCTTTTAAAGATTCCGAAACCTTTATCGTTTAGACTTCCTTCGTCCCAATAAAAAGGTAATAATCCGTTTGCTTTGGCTGTTTTAACAACTGTTTTTAAATAATAAGCTCTTGAAGCCAAATGTAAAGTTAAGGCATCACCGGTTAAAGTCGTTCTGCGAATGGCGCCAAATTCCCCTAACAAAACAGGAATTCCTTTATCTACAAATTGGGTTTTCATTAATTTGAAGTTTTTCTCTAAATCTGCTTCTTCTCCCCAACTTGCATTTCGTTCTGTATCTGTTGCTGAATGGAAATTTGCTCCCCAATAATAAAACATTTTTCCCCAGGTTTCATCTTTGGTTAAACCTGCAAAATTCCATGGTGAATAGTAATGTACTTCTACCATCATTTTGTTTGCCACTTTATCTGTTGGCAATGTCAACATTAGTTTATTTGTTTTTTCGATATCTGTTGTTGGTCCCTGAATTACTAAAACACGATTGGCATTTTTTCCTCCGGTAGAACGAACTGCATCAATAAAAGTTTGGTGATATGAAGTTAAAACTGCCATTTGAGCTGCATCTTCTACAGCTGGTTCATTGGCACTTGCAAAAAGTACATGCTCATCAAAACCACGTAACTGCGTTGCAATTTGTTCCCAAAAAGCTTTTTGTTTGGCATTGTTTTCTACTTTTTTGGCTTCGGTAATATTGTTTTCCAGCCAACCGCCGTCCCAGTGAATGTTTACAACAACATACATATCGTTATCTACACAATATTGCACTACTTCTTTTACTCGGTTTAGCCAGTCTGTTTTGATTTTGGCTGTAGCCGAATTTTCTAAATACTGGTTCCACGAACACGGAATTCGAATTGCATTAAAACCGTTTGCCTTAACGGCGTCGATTAAGGCTTTTGTTACTTTTGGATTTCCCCACGCCGTTTCGCCGCCTGTTGCTTCAAGCGTGTTGCCAATATTCCAGCCTAATTTTATTTTTGCTGCTAATTGTGCGGCCGTACTTGACATTCCGCTTCCATCTGCAGGGATTGGGTTTGTATTGTAACTTGGATATAAACCCGCAGCTACAATTTTTTGTTCTTGTTTTGTTTCTTCTTTATCTGAACTGCAAGCCCAAAGACTTAAAAAAGAAAAACATAATGCGGTGCTTAACAGATGACGTTTTACAGTGTTTTTCATTTGGTGTGGTTTAATAGTTAGTTATAAGTTTTATTCAGGCAACTTCATTTTTTATTTATTAAAAAATGCTCTTCAATAAAATCAAAGAGCATTAATGTTCAAGCTTTATTTAATTGTTACAACAACTTCTTTTTTGATATCTCTTGAAGAATTTCCTAGTTTCAAAGTATATTTTCCTGGTTCAACCGTCCATTTTTTGGCCGCTACATCATAGTAAGCCAATTCTTTTACCGGAACTTTAATCGTTACTGTTTCTGAACTTCCCGATTTTACCAATGTTTTTTGGAAACCTTTCAATTCTTGTGCAGCACGCGTAATTTTCGAATCTGATTTTGAAGAGTATAACTGCACTACTTCTTTTCCGTCAACTTTTCCGGTGTTTTTTACATCAACAGAAACTGTAATCGTTTCGTCTTGCGCATAAGTAGTTTTGTCTGTTTTTGCATTTTCAAAACCAAAAGTCGTATACGATAATCCGTATCCGAAAGGAAATAATGGCGCAATATTTTTAGTATCAAACCAACGGTATCCTACCAAAATTCCTTCTGCATAATTTACTGTTTTTCCTCCAGGAAAACTGTTTGTAGCGTGCGCTGGAGAATCCATAATATTTTTAGGCATTGTCCAAGGTAATTTTCCAGACGGATTTACTTTTCCTAAAAGTACATCTGCCAAAGCATTTCCACCTTCTGAACCATTAAACCATGTCCATACTACAGATGAACTTTTTTTACTGATATTTTCAATCTCAAAAGGAGCTCCGGCAACAAAAACAACAATTGTTCTTGGATTTACGGCTAATACTTTCTGAATTAATTCTTCTTGTCCGAATGGTAATTTTAAATTTCTTCTGTCAGAAGCTTCTGTTTCATAATCACGGTTTGAGCCTGCAAAAATAATCGCAACATCAGATTTTTTAGCCGCTTCAACCGCTTCCTGAACTTTTGCAGGATCTAACTGATCGATTGTTACCGGACCATTTGATGTAATATTTCCTAAGTTTCCTTTGTTTTTTTCGTCGTAACGCTCTAAATATCCTTCAGCATAATTAATTTTTACTGAAGATGGCAATCTGTTTTTTAAACCCTCAAGCGGTGTAACTTCTCTTTTTGTTTTTACACCTGCACCAAATCCGCCAAGCGCGTTTTTCTTCGTTGCATTGTTTCCAATTACTGCGATAGATTTAACTCCGTCTAATTTTAATGGTAAAGCATTGTTGTCATTCTTCAATAAAACGATAGCTTCTGCAGCAATTTTATACGCATCCTGATAATGTGCTTCTGTCGCGATACTTCCTTTAGCACGGGCTTTTCCGCCCATTGCTTTTACCTGGAATAAAGTGCGTAAAATTCTTTTTACATGTATATCCAGTTCTGCTTCAGAGATTTCTTTGTTTTTTGCTGCAGTAATTAATTTATCGGCAAGGAAAAATTCATTAAATGGTTTTGGAGTTCCCATTTCAATATCCAATCCGCTTTTTAAAGATTTTACTGTCGAATGTACCGCAGCCCAATCTGACACTACAACACCTTTAAATCCCCATTCGTCACGAAGGATTTTATTTAGCATATAATCATTCTCACATAAATATTCTCCTCTAAATTTATTGTATGCCCCCATTACACTGTACGCGTGCGCTTCTTTTATCGATGCTTCAAAAGCCGGCAAATAAATTTCACGAAGTGTACGTTCGTCAATCTGAACATCTACAAAATCACGATTTGTTTCCTGATTGTTTGCTGCAAAGTGCTTTACACAAGCCATAACATCGTTATCCTGTAAACCAACAATTAACGGCACTGCAATTTTTTTGTTCAAAAACGGATCTTCAGACATATATTCGTATGTTCTTCCTCCAAGTGGCGTTCTAACAATGTTTATGGCTGGTGAAAGCAACATATCTTTATCACGCGCACGCATTTCCTGCCCAAGACTGTTCCCGAAAGTGTATGCCATTTCAGCATTCCACGTTGCAGCAAGTCCGCCACCGGCTGGATAATACGTTGCAAAATCATTTGTTAATCCTGCCGGAGCCCAATTGTCACGCGAAATCTCTTCACGAACACCAAGTGGTCCATCGGCCATTTTTAATTCCGGAATTCCTAAGCGCTTTACACCGCCAGAAGTAAACATGCTATTTCCGTGTAACATTCCGATTTTTTCCTCCAATGTCATTTGAGCAACCAGCTTGTCGATTTCGGCATCAAATTCTGATCCTATTTCTTTTCCTTTGTATTCTTCTTTTTGTGCGGTTTCAGAATCTGTAGTTTTTACATCACTCTTACAAGATGTAAATACTGCAAAAGCCAATGCTGCTGACAGGTATATAATTTTGTTTTTCATGCTTAATAAATTTTATTTTAGTTTTTTAGATAGTTTATTTTGAAATTAAAGCTTTACGAAATTCAATAAGAAAACATCGTTTTCATTGATTTTAAAATCTTTACTAAAAGCTCCTTTTGCATCAACGGTTATTTTTTCACTTCCCCACAAAGCGCCGTTGTTTTTTTGTTTGATCGTATTTACCTGTTCACGTGTTAACTGACTTGGTTTTCCCATGGCCAGATAATCCGCGTAAGCGTCATTTAATTTATAGCCTACTTTATAAATTTCTAAATTGTATTTGCCTTTTTTCAAACCTTCGACTTCAATTTTCAAAGTTCCTTTTGGCTGAGAAGGCAAATCCTGAACATAATAGGTTTGATTCCAAACTTTATCACCCGGATGTGTATTGGTAAAATCCCAAACCAGTAATTGAACGTCTCCTTTTGCATTTTTTGTCGCCCAGGAAGAGGTGTCTTTGTTTTGAAGTTCTGTTTCACCCAATTTATTCAAAAAAGAATACGAGAAATAAGCCGGTTTTTTGATTCCCTGCGTATTCAATAATCCGAAACCACCGTGAAAAGGCGTAAATCTTGGACCCGGTTCTTCAAAAATATCGGTAAAAACCCAATACGACATGGAATTTGCGGCATTACCAACTTGTTTTAATTTCTGCAAAATATAAGCTGCCGAATGATAACTGTCGTGAATAGGATCTGAGGGTGTATAAGAAGAGCTCCATTCTGTATAATGCAATTCTAATTTTGGCTTAGCCGAATTTGAGATTTGTTGACGTGAATTTATTACATCGCCGCTTATGCTCGCTTCATCTTTACTTAAAACGGTTCCAGAAGTTCCGAATTCGTCTAAATATCCTTGATTAACACCATAAGTATGAGTCGAAATAAAATCAAGCGGAACATTATTTTTAACACAAAAATCAATTGTTTCCGGTACCCATGCTGCACCTGCCGTTGCTGGTCCGCCCACTTTGTATGCGGGGTTTACGGCTTTTATTCCACGTGCTGCATATTCGTAAAGTTTGAAATATTCTGCCTGCGTTCCTGTCCAGAAACCCGGTGACAAATTGGGTTCATTCCAAACTTCAAAATACCATGTTTTTACTTCTTCGTCTCCGTAACGTTCTTTGAAATGCTGTGTCAAGTTGCGAATTAAATCTTCCCATTTTTTATAGTCTTTTGGAGGGGTTACATTTCCTTTCCACCAAAAAATCGTTTCGTTTCCGCTAGCCAAAGCCTCTGGCATAAAACCTAGTTCAACAAATGGTTTCATTTTAATACTTAGAATAAAATCGTACAAAACATCAATATATTGGTAATTGTATTGCGAATTTCCTTTTGCATCTTCTCTGTAAACTCCCATATCATCAGACAATAAACCATGCATTCTGATGTATTTAAAATCGCATTCTTTTTTAGTCAACGCCAGTTGTTGTTGCCAATCAGCGCGTAAACCTTCGTTTGCTCTTCCGGCTCCGATGCATTCTTTAAACATAGTGTTTAATGGGCCTGCTGTTTTGTTGTAATCGATTTTTATGGTTCGTTCCGATTTTACCGCATTCGGATTTTGTCCAAACAAATTGATATTGATTAGAGTAATGAAAATCAGAAGTGTTATTATTTTTTTCATATAAAAATCTATTTGGTTTGAATCACGGTGCGTTATTAAACCCGACAGGTTTTTAAAACCTGTCGGGTTTGAAATATCTATAAATTATAGTTTTTTAAATCTAATTGCTGTTCCGCCTGCTCCACCTAAATGTAATTTTAGTGAATCTGAAGCTTTAACGGTTTTCTTAGAAATTGCAATTTCAGCGGGATTATGCGTTTCATCTGTTCCTACGGCATCAGCATAAATCTGCGCTTCGTAAGTTGCGTTTGGATCTAAAAATGATAAAGCAACATTTACGTCTCTTGCATTTTCGTTTGTGATTGTTCCTAAATACCAATCGGCACTGTTTCTGTCTTTACGAACAGTTGTAATATATTGTCCAATTGATCCTTCTAATACTTTTGTATCTTCCCAATCTGTTGGAACATCTTTTAAGAATTGCAAAGCTGGTTTTCCTTCGTAGTTTTCAGGTAAATCTGCCATCATCTGGATTGGTGCATAAATCGTTACATACAAAGCCAATTGCTGTGCTGCTGTTCCGTGCACTCTTTTTCCAGGGAAACCTTGTTTTACCTCAACATCAAAAATTCCAGGTGTAAAGTCCATTGGACCTGAAAGCAATCTTGTAAACGGAATAATCGTTAAGTGATTTGGCGGATTTCCTTCGCTCCAGGCGTTATATTCTTGTCCACGTGCCGCTTCTCTCGAAACCATGTTCGGGAAAGTTCTTCTTTCTCCGGTATCTTTTATTGATTCGTGGTATAAAACTGCTAAATCATATTGCGCTGCTTTTTCTAAAATATATCTAAAATAATCCACCCCAAATTGTCCGAAGTGATTTTCTTTCATGTTCAGTTTAGAACCTACGTGACCAATTTTAACCGAATGCATTCCCAGTTTTTTATACAATGCAAAACCTTCGTCAACTTCTTTTAAGTAATTAATTAAGTTGGAACCTGTTTCATGGTAACCAATAAGGGCAACGCCTTTTTTGTTTCCGTAGTCAACCACTTTTTCTAAGTCGAAATTGTCAGCGCTTTTTGTGAAACTAAACATGTGCATGTGGTTTTCATACCAAGCCGGTGTCCAGCCTTTGTTCCAGCCTTCGATCAATAAATGATGAAATCCTTCTTTTGCAGTAAAATCGATATATTCTTCAGCATGTTTGGTTGTTGCGCCTTGTTTGTCGCTTTCCCAAAATGTATATTTCCCGATGTGCATTCCCCACCAAATTCCGAAGTATTTGTATGGTTTGAAATAACTTGCTGTGTTTTTTAATTTGTTTGGATCATTCAGATTTAAAATCAAATAAGACGTAATTAAATCTGCCGGAGTTTCTCCTATTTGAAGTGTTCTCCAAGAAGAGGTAAATGTATCTTTTACACGAACTTTTACACCATCTGCCCACGGAACTAAATCTGATTTAAGTTGCGTTCCAGTTGTATTAACTAAAGTCATACTCGCGAAATCTACCAAATTTGCTTCGTGAAAACTCAATGCTAATCCGCTTTTGCTTTCGATTGTAAGTGGAGTCAAAACAGTATCTAAAGTACTTACCGCTGCATCTTTAAAAAGATATTCGTCGCGGTTTTCTCTGTTTGCCGGAATCCACCATGCTTTTCCATCTTCTTTTAAGTTAAAAGTCGTTTTTTCATCCATAATGAAAATACTGTCTTTTACGTTTTGTTTTGGATACACATATCTAAAAGCAATTCCGTCATCAAACGCACGAAACTGAATTTCTAATTTTCTTTTGTTTCCGCTTTTTTGCTGTAAATGAACCGAAAGCTGATTGTAGTTGTTTCTGATGTTTTTCTTCTCGCCCCAAACTTGTTCCCAAGTTTCATCAAAAGAAGTGTTTTTTACGCTTTTTACTTCAAAGTCAGAACTTAAATTTTCATTTCCTTTTAATAAAAATCCCATGTCAGATGGTGTAATCACTTCGGTTTTTCCGTGTAATACAGCATATTTTGGAGCATTCTTTACTAACTCAAATTTGATTTTATTCTGCCCGTTTGGCGAAGCCAATTCATACGCATTTTTATTTTTCTGACTGTATCCGATCGTAATAGAAAGTAATACGGCGGAAAGAACTAGGTTTTTTTTCATGATATTTTTTCTTGAATTCTCAAATAAATCGAATGAAGCGCTCAAAACTTCATCCGATTTAAAAACTAAACTAAAACTTATTTTTTATCCTGTTGGGAATTTTTTTTTGCCACGAATTGCACAAATTTTCTCGAATTATTTTTTTGCTACGCAGATTTTTAATTCTCTTAATCTATATTTTTTTCCACGAATTTCCCGAATTTAATTTGTGGAAATTCGTGCAATTCGTGGCTAACTTTTTTTATTTAATCCACTCTGTTTTAAAACTGGTTTTTCCGCTTAATGCGTTTGGTGTTACGTCAAATGCACTTCCGTTTTTGTTTACTGTAATTTCTTGTACTGCGTCTCCTTCCGGTAAAAATACTTTGGCTTTCGCCGAAGTTGTTTTGTCACTTGCATAAACTTTCAACGTTAATTTGCTCCAATCCATATCTTTTGTTGATTGTGCCAAAGCGATGTGAGGCAATGCAGTTCCGTCTTTTACTAAAACTACGATTGGCACTTCTCCGGCTTTAATTTTATGCCATCCGGATTGGTATACTTTTTTAGTCTGGTAATCAATCCATGTTCCTTCCGGAAGGTAAACATCTCTTTCTGTAACTTCTTCAAAAAGTGGTGCAACCAACATGCTTGAACCAAATAAATATTCGTTATCAACCAACCAAGCTCCCGGATCATTTGGATATTCTACAAAAAGTGCACGCATCATTGGTAATCCTTTTTGAGAACTTTCTTTTGCCTGAGCGTAGATATATGGCATTAATTCGTAACGCATATTATCTGCTTTTCTAAATCCTTCTAAGAAATCTTTACTGTATAACCAAGGCTCGCGCGGAGGTTCACCGTGGCTTCTTACGTGTGAAGTAAACATTCCGAACGGTGCCCATCTTCTGTATAAATTCTCCGGCGATTTTGTTGCAAATCCACCCACATCATGACTCCAGAAACTGAATCCGCTTAATCCTAAGGATAGTCCGCCTCTTAATTCAGCCGACATTGCACCGTTTGAAGTTTCTGCATCTCCACCCCAATGTAAAGGATAACGCTGCGATCCTGCCCAGGTGCTTCTTGCCCAGATTAAAGTATATCCTTTTTCTTTCTGAGTGATTTCGGCAACAGCCTTATTGTATCGTAATGGATATAAATTGTGTTCGTAAAAACCTGTTCTTCCTGAATGGTAAATTCCGTCTGGCGGTGCTGCTTCTCCAAAATCAACTTTGAAAACAGAAACTCCCTGATCGAATAATTTTTTCAATTTTGCCTGATACCAGGTAACTGTTTCAGGATTAGAGAAATCTAAAACAGCATCTTCGTAAGGAAGATTTCCTTTTCTATCTCTTACGGCTAAGTTTTTTTCCATGATTTCCGGAAACAAAGTGTTTTTTGGTGTGAAATACGGCAATTGCCATAAACACACATGAAAACCATCGTCTTTTAAATCCGACATCATTTTTTGGGCATCCGGGAAACGTGCTTTTGCAAACTCGTAATTGTTTCTCCAGTCTACATCAAACCAACCTGTATCAAAGTGAATTACATCGGTTGGAATTTTATATTTACGTAAATCTTTTGCTACTTCTCTTCCTTCTTTTTCAGTAAAATAAGTGATTCGGCTCATCCAAAATCCAAACGACCAAAGTGGCGGCATTGCTGCTTTTCCGGTTAAATCTGTGTATTCATCTAAAACGTCTTTTGGTTCTCCAATGAAAAAAAACAAATCGGCTTCGTCATCTCCAATATACATTTCGTTGGCACTTCCAAAGTATTTTCCAAAATCAACCGTAATTGGTGTTGAATGGTGCATGAAAACGCCGTAACCGCGGCTACTCATATAAAACGGAACCGGTTTGTACATCGTTTCATTTTGGATTCCGTTGGCATCATCCGTCCATAAAACTACTTTTTGTCCGCGTTTGTTGAATTGTGTGAAAGATTCCCCACAACCAAATATTTTCTCGTCTGGTTCTAAGCTAAAAGCCGCGCCCATACTTCTGGAGTAATCGCTGTTTCTACGAACGTATGAAAACGGAAGTGTTGGTGTATAGGTGTTTTTGAAATCTGAATCGTGAAGTGTACTGGTCAGCAGTTTTCCTTTTTCATCGTAGATTATTACGTGCCAGGGTTTTACTAAGATTTCGACAACTCCGTGCTTGCTGGTGTATTTATGCCCGCCTTCTATTTTAGAATATTTCCATAATTCCGGGTGATTTGGCGCAACGCCGTCAACTAGCATCAAAGATTCTTTTTCAGGATGAAATTGTGGGCCTGAAGTTGTTTTAATTCGAATAGTTCTATCTGAAACAAACTGAATCTGGAAAGGTAATTCCGGAGAAACTTCGTATTCTGTTGCTGGAAATTCGTTTGGTTTTTCCACATCCGGTTTCATCATCATGTTGTTGAAAGCCTGACGTGTTTTATAGTTATATCTTAAATATTTTATTGTTCCTTTTGCTGTTGCAGGATCAAAACCTGTTAGCTCATCGGCAAAATAAAAAGTGTTCAGGTAATTCTGAAAATCTTTGCTGATATCTATTGGAGCATTTAGCACATCGGCATTTTGAATTTGTGCCGACGCTTTTGGCGAAAGCAATCCAAAACCCATGAATAGAGATAATGAGGCTATCTTTATTTTTTTCATTGTGTGTTTTTTAGTTAGTTTGTTTATAGTGGTTATTCTGCTGTAATTACAATTGTCGACGGTTTTAATCCATTCGCTTTAGCGGTTAATTCTAATCGTCCGGTTTTATTGTCAGACTGAATAATTACCAGACATTTTCCGTTAAGGGCGGTATGTTTTGAGCCTTTGTACGATTCGTGACTTACCGGATCTCCGCTTGCAACTCCTACGATTTTTCCGTTTCCGTTTAATGAAAAATTGATTTCGTTATTGGCAGTTGGCACTAAAGTTCCTTTTTCGTCTAAAATATCAACCGTTACAAAAGAAAGATCATTTCCATCGGCTTTAATCGTATTTCTGTCGGTAGTTAATTTTAATTTTGAAGGATTTCCCGCTGTTTTAATTTCGGTCTCCAAAACTGTTTTTCCGTTTTTACGGGAAATTGCTTTTAGAGTTCCTGACTTGTAAGGAATTCGCCACATTACGTGCAAATCATCTCCTTTTTTGCTTCTTACACCAACCGATTTTCCGTTTAAGAAAAGTTCAACCTCATCAGCTTTATTATAGTATGCCCAAACATCTACAGTTTGTCCTGCTTTCCAGTTCCAATGTGGAAAAATATGCAGAACCGTTTTATCTGTCCATTCACTTTGGTACATATAATATACGTCTTTGGGGAAACCGGCTAAATCTACAATTCCGAAATAAGAACTTACTGACGGCCATTCGTAAGGAGTTGGTTCTCCGATATAATCAAAACCAGTCCAGATATACATTCCGGAAAGAAAATCGTGTTTTTTAATCACTTTCCAGGTTGCTTCGTGTGTAGACCCCCAAGGAGCCTGTACCTGATCGTAAGCTGAAACGGTGTTTCCGGGATTTCCTTCTGTAAATTTAAGATCCCATCTTACAGGCCATTTTTTAATAGTATCTGAAACGGCATCATAATAACCTCGGGTTTGTAAACCAGAAGTTGTTTCTGTTGCAATGAAAGGAACTCCAGGGAAATTCTTTTTGTGATGTTCATACGTTTGATGCGCATAATTGTAACCAATTAAATCCAAAACGCCAGATGCGGCAAGTGGATTAATTTGAACATTATTCTTTTCGAACTGTAACGTTACGTCATCAATATTCATATTTACCGGCGGATTCATCGCTGCGGTAAGCGGACGTGTTTTGTCATACTGGCGTGTAATGGCTGCTAATTCTTTTGCAATTGTCACACCGTTTTCGTTCCATTGTTCCGGAATTTCGTTTCCAATACTCCAAATAAAAATACTTGGATGGTTACGGTCACGCAGCAATTGATCGGTTAGATCTTTTTTATGCCACTTGTCCCAATCATTTGCATAATCGTATTTGGTTTTGTTTTGTTTCCACATATCAAATGCTTCATCCATAACAATGAAACCCATTTTATCACAAAGATCTAAAAGTTCAGGTGCAGGCGGATTATGAGAAGTTCTGATTCCGTTTACGCCCATTTCTTTCAGAATTTCCAATTGACGTTCGATCGCGCGCGTATTGATTGCAGAACCTAACGGCCCTAAATCGTGGTGCATGCAAACTCCTTTTATTTTAACCTGTTTTCCGTTTAAAATAAATCCTTTGTCAACATCAAACTTAAAATCCCTGATCCCGAAATTGGTTTTGTATTGATCTACAATTTTATTGTCTACCGAAATTTCTGTAACTGCTGTATACAATTCAGGTTTTTCAACTGACCATAAAATTGGTTTTTCAACCTGAGTTTCTTGTTTAATGGTTTGATTGGCGTTTGCACCAATAGTTATATTTTGAGTAACGGATTTTACTTTGGTATCTTCTTTAAAAATAGTAGTTGTGATGGTTGCTTTTTTTGAAGCTGAATTTTGATTTTGAATGGTAGTTTCAAATTTCACCGAAGCATTTTCGGCAGTAACTTTTGGAGTTGTAACGTAAGTTCCCCAATTTGCTACGTGTAATTTATCAGTTGTTTCGATCCAGACATTTCTAAAAATCCCTGATCCTGAATACCATCGTGAATTAGGTTGTTTTGAATTGTCAACCTTTACAATAATTTCGTTGGTTTTGTCTCCGTAAATTAAATAAGGCGACATGTCATATTGAAAGCCAATATATCCGTTTGGACGTTTTCCTAAATAATGTCCGTTTACCCAGACTTCGCTGTTTTTGTAAACGCCATCAAAAGCAATTGATATTACTTTACTACTATCAGAAGCGTTTATTTTGAAAGTTTTCTTATACCATCCTAAACCTCCAGTGAGAGATCCTCCTCCATATCCGGCCGGGCTCTTTTCATCAAATTTTCCTTCGATACTCCAATCATGCGGAACATTTAAGGTTCTCCATTTGGTTAAAGTTCCAATGGTATCTTTATCAACTAAACTATCATTTAGGTGAAAACTCCAATCTGAATTAAAAGAAACTTTGCGGTTCACAAAAGAGTCCTCTTTTTTGCTGCAGGAGCCAAAAAGAATTATTGCTACTAATGTTACTAAGGAAAGTGGTCTGTTTAAATTCTTTCTTTTACGCATTGGTATTATTTTTTTGTTTTGGAAAATTGAAGATAGAAATAAAAACGGCTGCTTTATTTCTAAAGAAAATAATTTAAGTCTCAGTCTTAAAGAACATTAGAAATGTTTTTAAAACTGAGACTATAGAATTAAAATAATTAAGGCTTTGGTTTGTAGTGGAAAATAATTTGTGCTTTTCCTTCGCCAGTTCTGCTTTGATCGCGTAATACCGATAAACGTAATGAAGTCGCGGTAAGTTCGATTACTTTTAAACTCGACCAATTGCTTGCATCTGGATAATAATCGCCACCGTAAAGCAATTCTGGACCATTTAAAAATGACATTTTATTATTTACCATATCAAATGCAAATAGTCCGGCTTTAGTAGTTTGTTCAGCTGTTGTCTGAGCGGTTTGTTTTACTGTAACATTATATCCTCCTGAAAGGTCAAAACGCATTTCTCCCCAATCTTTATTAGGCATAACCCAGCTGTTGCTTGCATAATCAGGATACCAATTCCAGTTATCTCCTTTTGCACCTGGAAAATCTAAACCTCCCCAGCCTATTGGACTTTCCATGTCTAAGACCCATGTTTTGCCGGCAGCTCCATTTGTAAGCATTGCCCATTTAGGATCACTAAAATAAGTTTCATCATTTTTTGCTACTGTAACTGATACAGGAGCTACTGCATCTACAGCACCTCCTCTTGTGTAGGCTGTGTAATAGATTTTATAGGTTCCTCCAAAAGGAAATACTACTTTATCATCACCTTTGTTAGAGTGTCCTAATTCATTTCCTTTACTATCAAGATATTTCCAATACGGAATTACATTCGGATCTTCATTTTTCAGGATTACTTCGTGATCGTTTGCCGGATTTTGAGTAACTGAAAATTTTGTATTGGCCGGTGTTAGTGTAATAGCATCCAGGCTTTCGCGATCTTCAGCAGGTTCACATGAAAATAATGATGAACCTACGGTTATTGCAGCTATTAAAATATATAATATACGTTTCATAATCATTAATTTTTTAGTTAATTCCAACCTGGATTTTGTTTAATAGTTCCGTTTGAAAGTACTATTTGCGATTGTGGTAACGGGAACCAACCTTGTGTTTCAGTTCTAAAAGTTATATTAAACTCAGTTCCTGTAGTATTGTCAATTGCTTCTTTAGCAACAGCCATATCTTGTCTGATCAAATCAAAATAACGTTGTCCTTCAAGAGCTAATTCTAATCGGCGTTCTTCTATGATAGTTATTTTATCAAGCGTTGTAGCTCGGTGTGCTGTATCTTTAAAGGCTCTGTCGCGAACTCTGTTAAAATCGTCAAGAGCTAAAGCAGAATTTGTATCTAAATTTAATTCGGCAGCCATTAATAATACATCTGCAAAACGAATTACTGCATAATCCTGATAGTTATCAATTTGGAAATTTCCTCCATTTGCTTCAACAATAGCAACACCTGCCTCGTTTGTAATTGGGCAATATTTTTTCCATGAATATCCTGTGTACTGACGTTGGTCTCTTGCTTGTGCGTCAAAATTTAAAGGATTTCCTTTATAGGTTTCTGTCTTATAATTAATAATTGTAGCATCTCTACGAGTATCACCATCATCATAAGCATCATATAGTTCAGGGGTTACCGTTGCTCCTCCCCAACCGGTAGCGTATGGTCCGATGTTACCTCCACGTGGTGCGATATTTACCTGAAAACGGTTTCCTTCATTTAAACCCCAATCTCCTTTTCCTGAACCGTTAAAACGAACAGCCCAAACCATTTCTGTATTATCTTCTCCTGCAAACTTATCAAAAGAAGCGGCTAACCAAAGATTAGCAAAATCAGCCACTAATCCGTGTCCGCTATTTGATACTGCATCGTTGATGTAAGTAATAGCTTGTGCCTTTGTAATTACACCTGCTAAATCAGGTTTTTCATAATAATCTGTATAAAACAAAAATGTTCTTGCTAAATAAGCTTCGGCGGCCCATTTTGTAATGCGTCCATAATTAGCATTTCCTACTTGTGAGTAATTTTCAGGACCTAAATTATCTGCTGCAAATTTCAAATCGTTTGCAATTAAAGCATAAGTAACTTCTGCAGCTTGTCTTGGCAATTGAAATTCACTTGTAGTTACTGTATGATCTAAAGGAACAATCTCTCCAAACATTTTGGCAGCCGTAAAGTGAAAGTGCGCTCTTAAAAAACGTGCTTCTGCTTCGTATCTTGTTTTTAAGGCAGTATTAGCTCCCCAGTTTACTTTGTCAAGATTCTCTAATAAAATATTGGCTCTGTAAATTCCTAAGTAGGCATATTTCCATACATCAGAATTCATGTCTTTATTGGTTACATATAAAAAGCGGTCCCATTCGATATCTGCCTGGGCATCTGCCGTTCCATATCCTCCAAAACAATCATCAGATGCTTGTTCGCTAATCAATAAAGGTCCTCCGTAAGCTTCACGCTGCAATACATCATAAACAGCAACTAATCCCTGATAAGCATCATTTGGTGTTTTGTAAAAATTACTCTCATCTTTGTTTGTAGAAGATTCAGTATCAAGAAAATCATCAGAACAAGCTCCTAAAATAAGCAAACTTGAAACTGCTAATAGTTTTATATATTTTTTCATCGTTTTCATCATTTAAAAGTTAACATTAACACCCATCATATATGTTCTTGGCTGTGGATAATATCCAACATCAATTCCTCTTGCCCATGGCTGAGTTAAATTACCGCTGCTGTCTCTGTTACTATTTCCAAATCCAATTTCAGGATCCATTCCTTTATATTTGGTAAACGTAAATAAGTTATTAGCTGATACATACACTCTAAATTTGCTGAAGAAATTTAACTTGTTTGTTAATTTTGTAAAATCACATCCAATTGTAGCACTTTTAATTCTGTAGAAATCTGCATTTTGAACATACAAATCAGAGAATTTAGTATAGTTTCCGTTTGTATCTGCTCCGTAAGTAACTCTCGGAACAGTATTAGAACTTCCTTCTGTAGTCCATCTGTTTAAAACTTGTGTTGTATTATTAGTGTAAGGACGTGTTGGATCATGAATTCCAAAAACATTTTGGTTTCCTGCTACTCCATAAGTGTAAACAGAAAGATCGAATGCTTTGTATGAAAGGTCAAAATTTAAACCGTAAGTAAAATCAGGATTTGGATTTCCGATTTTCGTTTTATCATTTGCATCAATCTGTCCATCTTTGTTTAAATCCACAAAACGAACGTCTCCCGGCTGCGCATTTGGCTGTACACCAGCAGCGACTTCTGCAGCATTTTGAAAAATTCCTGCTGTTTTTAATCCGTAGAAATAACCTATTGGCTGTCCAACCTCAACACGGTTCATCTCATCTGTTCCCTGAAACAATAAGTTTGTTTCTCCGTGAATAATTCCTTCGCTATTGGCAACTCTAAGAACTTTATTTTCATTGTGCGAAATGTTTCCGTTTACAGAAAAATTCCAGTCTTTTCCAAATTTAGTACGGTATGCAAGAGAAAGTTCAAAACCTTTGTTTTGAATATCACCTCCGTTAATATAAGGAGCTGTTGCGCCTGCATAAACAGGAATTGAAGAAAGCACTAACCAGTCTTTTGTTTTTTTATCGTAATAATCAAACGTTAAAGTAAAATTAGTAAACAATGTAGCATCAAAACCTAAATCTGTTTGTTCTGAAGTTTCCCATTTTAAATTAGGGTTAGAAAGCTGGTCCGGACTTGCTCCTGTTTGTAGCGTTTCTGTTCCTGTACCAAAATGATAGCTTTTATTGTAGGTACTAATTGTAGACAAATAAGAAAAAGCAGGAATCTGATCGTTACCGTTTTGTCCCCAGCTTGCTCTAATTTTAAAATTGTTCAATACTCTGTTTTCCGGGAAGAAACTTTCTTTATCAACATTCCAACCTGCAGAAACCGAAGGGAAATTTCCATATCTGCTTGAACGTGCAAAGTTTGACGAACCGTCTCTTCTGATTGTCGCTGTAAATAAATATTTATTATTGTAGTCATATAACAAACGCCCGAAGTAAGATTGAATAGCATAATCTGCACGGTTTCCTTTTACAGTATTTGATGTTTGGTCTGTAGCGTTGCTTAAATAAGCGTGATCAAAATCCTCAAAAGTTAAGTTTTTACCAATACCTTCCATAAAATCTGATGTATTTTTTTTAGCAGAAGTACCTACTAATACATCAAAATTATGAACTCCGGCAAGTGTTCCTTTGTATTGTACTGTGTTTTCAAAAATCCATCCTAATGATTTAGTAGCGTTTTGAGTCACACTTGAAACCGTATTGTTATCTGTTGTTGAAAGAGAATAAACCGGTCTGAAAGAACGGTAGTTACTATCTGTCATATCAACACCAAAACTCGTTCTGTAAGTAAAGTTTTTTAAGAATTTTAGTTCTGCAAAAATATTCCCTACGTAACGGTTTGATTTTGTTTCATTGAAGTTATTGTAATATAATGATCCAACCGGATTACTAACATCTGGTGCTACAACTGAATGTGCAAAATTTCCGTTTGCATCATAAACCGCATCAATTGGTGCTGCATTTAAGAAGCTTCTGATCGCGTTGCTGTAAATTCCCTGATCTGCAACTCCTGAGCTTTTGATGTTGGCGAAGGAGAAATTCTCGCCAATTTTCAAATGATTTTCAATAACTTCTGACGTTGAGTTTACATTGAATGTAATACGATCATATTGCGATTGACTTGTTGTGCTTCCAATCATACCTTCTTGCCCATAGTAAGCTATTCCGGTAGCAATTGTAGATTTTTTATCTCCTCCACTAATAGTAAGTGAGTGATTTTGTTTTATTGCGCCTTCGTTAAATAAATCATCCTGCCAGTCATGATTAGGCATTCCCGCTACTTGTGCCGGTGTGTAAAGTGGTGTTAAACCAGAATTTACACGGGCTTCATTCATAATAGTAGTATATTCCTGCGTGTTTAATAAATCCAGTTTTTTAGCTACGTACTGAAAACCTGTATAAGAGTTAAACGACACATTCATTTTACCATCTTTTCCTTTTTTGGTTGTTACCAAAATAACTCCGTTTGCTGCTCTTGCACCATAAATAGATCCTGCAGAAGCATCTTTAAGAACGTCGATTCTTTCTATAGAAGAAGGGTCAAGATATCCAATTCCGTTATCGACAACTACACCATCAACAACATAAAGCGGTGTGCTGTTTCCAGCTGTACCAACTCCACGAATGTTTACTGCCATCCCGGCTCCGGGCTGTCCTGAAGTCGAAGTAACATTTACTCCAGAAGCCTGACCCTGCAAAGCATTTACAACATCAAGACTCGCCACATTCTGAATATCTTTTCCGGATACTAATGAAGTTGCTGCTGTGTTTACCTTTTTCTTTTGTGTACCGTAACCAATAACTACAATTTCTTTAAGTTCTGCAGTTTCAGCCTGCATGGTTACATTTATTTTTCTATTTGCTCCTACAGTAATTTTTTGCGTTTTATATCCCATAAAACTAAACACCAGTACGTCACCGGTTTTAGCTTCAATTTTATATAATCCGTCAAAATCAGTAGCAGTGCTGATTTTTGTTCCCTGCACCAAAACTGTTGCGCCCGGAACTCCCATATTATCATCTGCTGATGTTATATTTCCGCTCACGAATTTGGATTGATCCTGAGCAAAACCTGATTGCATTGTAAAAACGCTTAGCAGTAGCGCTATACAAAATGGCAACATTGTTGTTTTTATACAATATTTGCTTTTCATAATAATTAAGAATTGGTTTAAATTTATAGTTAGTTACCTGTAATTATTTAATACGCATTCGAAATAATCTGTTCGAATAATTCTTGTCTGCCGCTTAATGGCTGAGGCTCTCCGTTTGCACGGGCAATTTTGCTTAAGTCTTCAAGAGATAGTTCTCCGTTTTCAAACTTGGCTCCGTTTCCACCGTCAAACGAACTGTAACGCTGTGTGCGTAATTTTCTGTAATCTGTATTTTGTAAAATGTGATCTGCGCAGATTAATCCTCTCGCAAAAACATCCATTCCTGAAATGTGTGCGATAAATTTGTCTTCTAAATCGATTGAATTTCTTCTCACTTTAGCATCAAAGTTTACACCTCCACCCTGGATTCCGCCACCTTCAAGGATAACCAGCATCGCCTGAGTAACTTCCTGAAGATTGATAGGGAACTGATCTGTATCCCAGCCGTTTTGGTAATCACCACGATTGGCATCGATACTTCCTAACATTCCGGCATCAACAGCAACTTGTAGTTCGTGTTCGAAAGAGTGTCCGGCAAGTGTTGCGTGGTTTACTTCAAGATTTAGTTTAAAATCATCCTGAAGTCCGTATTTATTAATGAAACCTAAAGAAGTCGCAGCATCAAAATCATATTGATGTTTGGTCGGTTCCATTGGTTTTGGTTCGATAAGGAAGTTTCCTTTAAAACCTTCTTTACGAGCATAATCTTTACAAGTATTTAAGAATCTTCCTAAGTGGTCTAATTCTCTTTTCATGTCTGTGTTCAACAAACTCATGTACCCTTCACGACCTCCCCAAAAAACATAATTTTCACCGCCAAGCGCAATAGTTGCATCAATCGCGATTTTTGCCTGAGCTCCGGCGTATGCCACAACATCAAAGTTTGGGTTGGTTGCTGCACCATTCATGTAACGAGGATTACTGAATAAGTTTGAAGTTCCCCACAACAATTTAATTCCGGATTCCTGTTGTTTTTGTTTCGCATATTCAACCATTGTCTGAATACGAGTTTCAAATTCTGCCAAAGTTGGCGCATCATCCACAACATCAACATCATGAAAACAATAATATGGCAAACCTAATTTTGTCATGAATTCAAAAGCCGCATCCATTTTGTCTTTGGCTCTTAAAATCGCATTTTCATTTTTATCCCATGAAAAAGTTTCAGTCGAAGCTCCAAACGGATCTCCGCCTGTATTACATAGCGTATGCCAGTAAGCCATTGAAAAACGCAAATGTTCTTTCAACGTTTTTCCGGCAACGACACGATTTTCATCATACCATTTAAAAGCTAATGGGTTGTCACTTTCTCTGCCTTCGAACTTAATTGTATCGATGTTTTTAAAATATTGATTGGTCGTGCTCATTATTATTGTTCTATTTTAATTTGATTTTTCCATTCCTGATAGAAATCCTGATAGTGCGAAGTCAGGACTTTGTTGGGTTCAATTCGGTCTAAACACTGCAATCCTGAAAAAGCTTCGTCAAGTGAATTGTAATATCCTAATCCGTAAGCGGCGCCTCTTGCAGCACCTTCTGCTCCCGAAGTATTGTATAATTCTAAAGTTGTTTGTGTAGTATTGGTGAAGATTTCTCTAAAAACCGGACTCAAGAACAGATTTGAATTTCCTGCTCTAACCACTGTTCCTGAAACCCCAACTTCTTTCATAACATCAAAACCATAATTCATAGCAAACACAATTCCTTCGCAGGCCGCGCGCACTAAATGTGATGGTTGATGAATGTTAAAGTTTAAATTCTGAATTCCTGATGTTGCATTTTTATTGTTGAAAATACGTTCAACGCCATTTCCGAAAGGATAAAAACGAAGTCCGTTGCTTCCTGCTTCTACTTTTGCAGCTTCGGCATTTAGTTTTTCGTATGCGATTAATTCATTTCTGTCAACCGACATGATTTTACGCAGCCATTGGTATAAAATTCCGGAACCGTTTATACAAAGCATTACGCCATTCTTCTTTTCGGTTTCTGTATTATTGACATGTAAAAAAGTATTGATTCTGTTTTGTTTGTCGTAAGCATCCTGATCGCTTACGGCATACACTACTGCCGAAGTTCCGGCGGTTGTAGCAATTTCGCCTGGCTTTAAAACATTCAAAGACAATGCATTATTAGGTTGGTCACCTGCGCGGTACGTGATTTTTGCATCAGAATTTAATCCTAATTCCTGAGCAATTTCAGGATGAATCGTTGCCTGAATTCCAAAATTTGAAACAATTTCCGGAACAATATCAGCTGATAATCCCATTTGAGAAAGGATTTCTGTTGCCAGTTTTCCTTCAGAGAAATTCCATAAAGCTGCTTCAGACAATCCTGAAGTACCTATTTGAGCCACTTTTGAAAGTTTTGCAGCGATAAAATCTCCGGGAAGCATCATGTATTTTGCTTTTGCGAAAATTTCCGGCTCGTTATCTTTTACCCATTTTAGTTTTGAAGCGGTAAAGTTTCCCGGACTTCCTAAAATTTGCTTTTGGCAATTTTCGGCACCAATTTGAGCATAAACTTCATTACCAATAATCGCAGCACGACTGTCGCACCAAATAATCGAAGAACGAACTGGGTTTAAATTTTCATCGGTTAAAACCAAACCATGCATTTGATACGCAATTCCAATTCCGGCAATTTTCTTTAAATCGACATTAGATTTAGCCCCCAATTGTTTGATTCCGTCTTTTACATATTGCCACCACGATTCAGGATCTTGTTCTGCCCAGCCAAATTGTTGTGCAATAATGGGCATTTCAAAATCCGGAACGCTTACTGCGCCAATAGTCGTTCCTTTTTCAGGATCGAAAACTGATAATTTTATTGAAGAGCTTCCTAAATCAATTCCTAAAAAAAACATTTGTGGTACTTTTTTAATTAGTTATAGATTTGTCCTTTTTCAACTTATAGTCAAACTGAACTTATCTTATGGTTATTTTGACTACAAGTGTAAAACATTTTTTCTATATTAACAAAATATTAGGTGTTTTTTTTGGCTATTCAGATAATTCTACATTCATTTTTACAGATAAAACAAAAAACGAATTAAAAGTGAAATAAAAATTATCAAAAAAATAACGAATTATGAATTTGACAATCAGACATTTAAGAGTTTAGATTTTAAAGGACGAAAATCGACAATTAAATAATGCACTGATTATCAGAAAATTGTTACGTTAAAAAAAATATAAAGCTTTTGCAGAAGCAATTGTTCATTTTATTTATTTAATTTGTCAAAATTTAAATAGCATATGGTTAAAAATGTAGAGGACGATTCAGCTTTAAAAAGCGAGCAGACCGCAATGAACGCGATCACGATTGACTGTGTGATATTTGGTTTTGATAAAGGGAGTTTAGAAGTACTTTTGGTTCAGCACGGAGAAGGAATCAGTAAAGGAAAATGGGGACTTCCCGGTGGATGGATTTATAAAAAGGAAAGTACAGATAACGCCGCACATCGTTTATTGAATGAACTTACGGGTCTTGATAATATTTATCTGGAACAGCTAAAAGCATTTGGCGACCCCGATCGTTTCCCGCTTCGACGTGTTATTACGATTGGTTATTATGCTTTGGTAAAACGCGAAGATTATAATATTAAAGCAGGTTTTACGGCTTCTGATGCCAAATGGTACAAAATAAACAGTATTCCGGATTTGATTTATGATCATAACGAAATTCTGGCTTATAGTTTACAACATCTACAAAACCGTGTTCGTCAGGCACCTCTTGGATTTAATCTTTTGCCTGAAAAATTTACTTTGCTACAATTGATGCATTTATATGAAGAAATTTTAGGAATCGAAATGGATAAATCCAACTTTCGCAGAAAAATTCTTCACATGAAATTATTGGTTGCTTTAGACGAAAAGCAGCAAGATGTGTCGCACAGAGCCGCAAAATTGTATAAATTTGATCCTGATATTTACAAAAAATTGACGGAAAAAGGATTTAATTTTGAGTTTTAATGGCATTTTCATCTTATAAAAACATTCTTAAAACCAATACTGTTCTAAACGCAGATTCAAAATCAGTTATAGAGGGCATTTCCATAGACTGTGTTATTTTTTCTTTCGATAAAAAAAATCTCGAAGTTTTGTTAGTACAACATGCCGAAGGAGAAAGTATTGGAAAATGGGGACTTTTGGGAGGAAATTTGTATCCCGAAGAAAGTATTGACAATGCCGCCTTGCGAATATTATATGAACTAACCAGTCTCGATAATATTTATCTGGAACAGCTAAAAGCTTTTACTGATCCTGATCGTGTAAAAACCGAAAGAGTTATCACTGTTGGTTACTATACTTTGGTCAATCGCGAAGATTATAATATTAAAGCCAGTATTTCTGTAATTGAAGCAAAATGGCATAAAATTAGTGACGTTCCTGATTTGATTTTTGACCATAACGAAATTCTCGAATTTAGTTTGATGCAATTGCGCAACCGCGTTCGTCAGGCGCCAATTGGTTTTAATCTTTTGCCCGAAAAATTCACATTATTACAGCTAATGCATCTTTATGAAGAAATATTAGGAATCGAATTGGACAAATCAAACTTTCGCAGAAAAATTTTACACATGAAGCTTTTATTAGCGCTGGACGAAAAACAACAAGACGTGTCGCACAGAGCGGCAAAATTGTATAAATTTGATCCTGAAATCTACAAAAAACTGACTGAAAAAGGGTTTAATTTTGAGTTTTAAAAATATTTTTAAAACGCAGATTCCAACAATCAAAGATCTTCATTCCAGAATCCAAAACTTTGCGCTATCTTTGCCCCTTAATAACACGCTCTAAAGCAATTGCCACAGAGCAAATTGATACCCTGAAATACTTAAACTCGTACAGAGAATTGATATTATAAAATGAAGAAGATACGTAACTTTTGCATTATTGCACACATTGACCACGGTAAAAGTACACTGGCAGACCGCTTATTGGGCGCTACACAAACTGTTACAGCTCGTGAAGAAAAAGCACAATTGCTTGACAACATGGACCTGGAGCGTGAGCGTGGAATTACCATAAAAAGTCACGCCATTCAAATGGAATATACATATAAGGGAGAAGAATATATTTTAAATTTAATTGACACTCCTGGTCACGTTGACTTTTCATACGAAGTTTCCCGTTCGATTGCTGCCTGCGAAGGTGCGCTTTTGATCGTTGATGCTGCACAAAGTATTCAGGCACAAACGATTTCTAACTTGTATTTGGCTTTAGAAAATGACCTGGAAATTATTCCGGTTTTAAATAAAGTCGATTTGCCAAGTGCTAATCCGGAAGAAGTTAGTGACGATATTATCGATTTATTAGGTTGCAAACTGGAAGATATTATTCATGCATCCGGAAAAACAGGTTTTGGTGTCGAAAATATTTTGGCTGCCATTATCGAAAAAATACCGCCTCCAAAAGGAAATGTTGATGAGCCGTTACAAGCTTTGATTTTCGATTCACATTACAATCCGTTTCGTGGAATTGAAGTTATTTTCCGTGTGAAAAACGGACAAATTAAAAAAGGGCAAAAAATTAAATTCATGGCCACAGGTAATGAATATTTTGCTGATGAAATTGGAACTTTAAAACTAAATCAGGTTCCGAAAAATGTGATTTCTGCCGGAGACGTTGGTTATTTAATTTCCGGAATTAAAGAAGCAAAAGAAGTAAAAGTTGGTGATACCTTAACGGATGCAAAAACGCCAACAACCAATATGATTACAGGTTTTGAGGATGTAAAGCCAATGGTTTTTGCCGGAATTTATCCTGTTGATACAGAAGATTATGAAGATTTACGTTCTTCGATGGAGAAATTGCAATTGAATGATGCTTCGTTAGTTTTTACACCTGAAAGTTCTGCAGCGTTAGGATTTGGTTTCCGTTGCGGATTCTTAGGAATGCTTCACATGGAAATTATCCAGGAACGTTTAGAGCGTGAGTTTGATATGACTGTAATTACTACAGTTCCTAACGTTTCGTATTTGGCGTATACCAAAAAAGATCCTGAAACTCCATTTGTTGTAAATAATCCTTCTGACTTACCTGAACCTTCTCGTTTAGACCGAGTTGAAGAACCTTATATTAAAGCAACCATCATTACAAAGTCTGATTTCGTAGGAAACGTAATGAGTCTTTGTATCGAAAAACGTGGTCAAATTACCAATCAAACGTATTTGACTACAGAACGTGTTGAATTGAATTTTGATATGCCTCTTGCCGAAATTGTATTCGATTTTTACGATCGTTTAAAAACAGTTTCTAAAGGTTATGCTTCTTTTGATTACTCTCCTATTGGAATGAGAACTTCGAAATTAGTAAAACTGGATGTTCTTTTGAACGCACAAACGGTTGATGCACTTTCTGCTTTGATTCACGAAGACAATGCGTATAACATCGGTAAAAAAATGACCGAGAAATTACGCGAATTGATTCCGAGACAGCAATTTGATATTCCGATTCAGGCTGCAATTGGAGCAAAAATTATCGCTCGTGAAACGATTAAAGCACTTCGTAAAGACGTTACCGCAAAATGTTATGGTGGAGATATTTCGCGTAAGCGTAAACTTCTTGAAAAACAGAAAAAAGGTAAAAAACGTATGAGACAAGTTGGAAACGTTGAAATTCCGCAAGAAGCTTTTATGGCTGTTTTGAAATTGAACGACTAGTCTTTTAGAAGAAAGAAGCAAGAGTAAAGAATATAGATCTAACCCGATGACGAAAGTTGTTGGGTTTTTTGTTTTTTTGTTTTGTCTACACATAATACATTCCACAAAGCATATCGTAGAGACGCACAGCAGTGCATCTCCCGCAAAGAAATTCGACAATCAATACAAATATTGTGAATACGTTTCCTTTAACGAAACGGACATACGTTGTGAATAAAATGTTCTATTTTTAACCGATAAATCTGTCCTAATTTGGAACATGTTTTTTATTTCTTTAAACTTTGAACCTTTGTATCTTTGATGCTTTACAAAAACTCAGCATCTTAGAATCTCAGTAACTTAGAACCTTAAAATATGGACGAAACCCCAAAACGATTTGACCGTATTGTCGCTATCCTGATTCAATTACAATCTAAAAAAATTGTAAAAGCTCAGGAATTGGCCGATCGTTTTGAAGTTAGTTTGCGAACGATTTACCGCGATATCCGAACTTTGGAAGCATCGGGAGTTCCTATTTACAGTGAAGCCGGAGTTGGTTATGCTTTAATGGAAGGTTACAGATTACCACCTGTAATGTTTACGCGTGAAGAAGTAAGCAGTTTTATTGCTGCCGAAAAACTGATGCAAAAATTTACAGATCCTTCTTTGGGAAATCATTATGCATCGGCAATGTATAAACTGAAATCGGTTTTGCGAAGTAATGATAAAGACTGGTTTTCGAATATCGAATCGAGAGTTGTCATGCAAACGGCAGAACCTTTGTTTAATGATAATTCGCCAAATACACTTGCTGTTCTCTTTGAAAGTATTTCAGAGAAAAAGCAAATTTTGTTATCCTATAAAACCTTTGATAAAGAAGAAGTAACGCAGCGAAATATTGAACCTGTTGGTGTTTTTCATGACCATAATAATTGGTATTTTCTAGGTTATTGTCATTTACGAAAAGATTACAGACAATTTCGAACCGATAGAATTCAGGCAATAAAAAAAACAGACTGTGATTTTACGATCGAACATGATTCATTAGAAACCTACTTAAATAAAACAGAAACAATTCCAACGACGAAAGTCCGAATTTTGATTGAAAAGAAAATCGCAAGATATCTTGTAACCGAAAAAAAATATCACGGTTTTGTTTCGGAAAAAGAAGTCGACGGGAAAATTGAAATGACTTTTATGTCTAGCAGTGTCGACAATGGTTTTCCGCGGTGGTTTTTAATGTTTGGAGATTATGCTACAATATTAGAGCCCGAAAGCCTTAAAATTAGAACTTTAGAATTATTAGAAGTCAACATAAAAAGACTTTTATAAAAAAACTCCCGAAGATATTCTCTCGGGAGTTTTTTATTTTATTGCTGAGTTTTCACAACATTATAAAAGTTATAATCTGTATTTGAGGCATCTGTAATTCCGATGTTTCTTCCCATTGTTACAATCTGACCTCTGTGATAAGTGCCATGATTAATAACCTGAAGTAAATAGTCAGAAATTGGAAGCTCACATTCAAACCAGGGATTAATGATTTTAACTTTTTTTACCAAATCTTCTTCTGACAATGAATTAATATAATCGGCTAATTTTTTAGATGAATTTAATAAACCTGAAAGAATTTCTTCTTTAGACAATTCACTTTCAAGCTTCTTTTCTAATAAAGAAGTTTCAGAAATAACAGAAAACCAATATTCTTCTGTCGACCAAATATGATCGAGTGTTTTCATAATAGTCGAAAAACTCGAAGGTACTTCTGCATAAAGCAGTTCATCAGATTTCGGCGAAAGCCAATTCACGAATTGTTGATTTACCCATAAATTGTAATCTGCATAATTGGACATTATATTTTTTAGGCTCATGGTCAATAATTTTAGATTTGTTCAATAAAGTTATAATATAAAATTCATCTAATTATCTTTCCCAGAAAAAAGGAGGTTCAATTCCTAATGCTCTTAGGTACACATAACCTTGTCCGCGGTGATGTATTTCATTATCAACAAAATATAGAATATTCTGAATAACCGGAAATTCATATTGACCAAAAAGATTGAATGTTTCATTAAAATCTTCAATGGAAAGTTTTTGCCAGTATTCGTTAATTTCGGCGGTTGCTTTGTCCCATTTTTCAAGATATTGTGCTTTAAAAATTAACTTTTCAGCTCCTTCGTTAAATGGCTGAATTTCTTTAGTTACAATTCCTTTAAGTCCGGGAACGCCAATAGCTAAAAGTTCATCCGTTAATTTTGCAAAAGTTCGCATTCCTGCAATTGAAAATTCGAAAAAATCTTTTTCAGGAAAAGCTTCAATTACACGACGCGTTAAGGTGCGGTGACCTTGCCAATGTTTCAATAAATCTTCTGGAGTAATTACCTGGGCTGCTAATGTTTTCATGATTTTAAAGTTTTAATTATTTAATACTTCAAAATTATCGAGGGTTGGTGACAACGGTTTGTCAGGAGGAAATAAAAAAATAAAATTATTTTTTTATTTCCTCCTGTAGAGACCCACAGCAGTGCATCTCACACAACGTAACCCCATTTTGTTCACGCAGAAAACCCGACAGGTTTTAAAAACCTGTCGGGTTTAATCAAATGTAAATAGATTGTGGTTACTGGGCGGGAGACGCACTGCTGTGTGTCTCTACGAATTAGATGGACGATTATGAACGATTTAGATTGTGTGAAATATTATATTTAAATTTATTTATTCTCGGGCTAAACGAAATTCATAATTCATAACTAAATTATTTATTCTTCAGCCATTCAAACAAACGGTTCGCATCTTCATATTTAAATAATTGTGTACCTTCGTTCATGGTAGCGGCAGATCCGCAGGCAACTCCCCAGCGAATTACTTCTTTTAGACTTTTATTTTGAGATAATGCCCAAACCATTCCTCCCACCATGCTATCTCCTGCTCCAACGGTACTTTTTTTGGCAACATTTGGTGCGGGAACAAACTCACAATTATCTTTTGTTACCAAAACTGCGCCTTGTGGCCCGAGTGAAACTACTACAATTTCGGCTCCGCCTTTTGCTATGATTTTTTTAGCGGCATCGTCTACTTCTTCCATTTCCAGGCGTTCAACACCAATTAGTTTTGCCAATTCGCCAACATTTGGTTTTATAAGATAGGCACCGGTTTCTAAAACTTTCTTTAAAGCTTCGCCAGATGTATCGACAATTAATTTTGAATTTGATGTTTTAGCAATTTCTGCGATTTTTTGATAAAAATCATCAGCCAATCCTTCGTTTAAACTTCCGCTTGCGACTAAAAATTTAGGTTTGAGTTTTGAAATTGTTTCTAAAATCTTCTCCACTTCTGAATCTTCTAAAACATCGCCTGAAAATCCAAAACGATATTGAGAATTGGTATTATCATCAACAGCAATAAAATTTTCTCTTGTTGCCGTTTTGGTTTCTATCACTTCAAAATCTACTTCTTCTTTTTTTACTAAATCTTTCAGCATCTCCCCAACTGGTCCGCCCGATGTGAAAACGGCTAATGAACTTCCGCGTAAGCGAGAAATTGCTTTTGAAACATTTATTCCGCCTCCGCCTGCATCAAACTGAGGGTCTTTACATCTTATTTTCTGCTCGGCAATTAAGCCTGAAAAGTGAGTGCTTTTGTCTACCGAAGGATTTACGGTTAGTGTAACTATATCGAATGATTTCATGTTTTCTGTTTTTTTTTAATTCTCTTAAAGATCCGAAAAAAATGTCAATTTCAAAAGTTGATTTTATATAGCAAAAGTTGATTCTCATTAAAATAAGCCAAAACCTTTGCTCCCGAAGCTTCGGGATTGTACCTTTGCAACTTACAAACATTGGAACTTAGAAAAAATGATCGAAGATAAAAATCCGCAACGTACCAGTTTAGCGCAATTAGGTGAATTTGGCCTAATTGAACATTTAACCAAAAATTTTGATGTTACTCAGGAATCTACTTTAAAAAGTATTGGCGATGATGCCGCAGTTCTTGATTTTAAAGATAAAAAAGTAGTCATTTCTACCGATTTATTAATTGAAGGTGTGCATTTTGATTTGGCTTATATGCCATTAAAACACCTGGGTTATAAATCTGTTGTAGTTAATGTGTCTGACATTTGCGCGATGAATGCCAAACCAACGCAAATAACGGTTTCTGTAGCCGTTTCTAATCGTTTTCCTCTGGAAGCCTTAGAAGAATTATTTGAAGGGATTACACACGCCGCAAAAGAATATAAAGTTGATGTTATTGGCGGAGACACTACCTCATCTCAAAAAGGATTAATTATTAGCATTACCGCAATTGGCGAAGCTAATGAAGAAGATATTGTTTACCGAAATGGCGCCAAAAAAACTGATTTACTGGTTGTTACCGGCGATATTGGTGCTGCTTATATGGGATTACAGGTTTTAGAACGCGAAAAACAAGTGTTTCAGGTAAACCCAAACAGTCAGCCTGATTTAGATCCTTATACTTATTTGGTTGAAAGACAATTAAAACCAGAAGCGAGAAAAGATGTACGTACTTTATTGCACGCTCTTGAAATTAAACCAACTTCGATGATTGATATTTCTGATGGATTATCTTCAGAGATTATTCATTTGTGTAAACAATCAAAAGTGGGTTGTAATTTATATGAAGATAAATTGCCTCTTGATCCTCAGTTTATTTCAACTTGCGAAGAATTTAATATTGACAGCACAACGGTGGCGATTAATGGCGGTGAAGATTATGAATTGCTATTTACGATTGACATTAATGATTTTGATAAAATAAAAGGAAATCCAAATTTCTCTATTATTGGTCACATGGCTGATGAAAGTGAGGGAATAAATCTGGTTACACGTGCAAACACGCAAATTCCTTTAAAAGCTCGCGGCTGGGATGCTTTGAGCGAGTAAGCTTTTAAATTCCAATAAAAAAAATTCCAAATTCCAATTGATACTCATATCGTTGGAATTTGGAATTTTTTTATTGGAATTTTTATTCTAAAATAGCCCTTTACTCTTGGCTTCTTTAACCAATTCTTCGTCAGAGCCGGATTTTATTTTGAGTAATTCTTTTAGATTGACTTTTCTTTTCTCGATTGCGTTTAATGAAATAGGAATGTATTGCGGCATATCGTTTGTTGATGTCCCTTTGGATAAATGAAATAATATTTGCTTATCGAATTCATCTATTTCTATTGAATTGTGAGGTGATTGATTCAGCATTTTTTGAACGGACTGACTGTAGTATTTCTCGTTTTTCATGACTTTATCAAAAGCAAAAAGCAATTCATCAAACGTAAGGTCATTTTTAATGACTAAACCATTTGGGTTTATAGTTCTGATAATCGTTTTGATTTTTAATAATTCTGTATACATCGTAAGCAGTATAACACTGCAATTGGGCATTTTTTTCAAAATTAGTTTTGCCAGATCTTCACCGGAAAAAAGCTCTTTTTCTTCATAAGGCGGCATACTTATATCCAGAAAAGCAATGTCAAAATTTGGTGTTGCAGGATCTTCAATTAAATCATAAGCCGATTTGCAGTCATGTGCCTGAGAAATAACAAAATCATATTTTTTGGGGTTGTAACGTGTTATAGCATTTTTATATCCTTCAATAATAAAAGGATGATCGTCAACTATTAATACATTACGTTTAATTAATTGAGAAACTGGGGCGTTTTGGTCAATTGTCATTATTTTGTAGGTTAATTTTTTGATCTATTGGCACTTTTACAACCAGCAAAGTTCCTTGTCCCTGAACCGATTTAATTGACATGCTCCCTTTACATTCAGCAGCTCTGTATTCAATATTATGCAATCCAATTCCATTTTTTGTTCTCTTGGTATTAAACCCGACTCCGTCATCATAAATTGATAAAATCAAATAATTAATTTCACTTTTAAATTCAATTGTAATTGTATCTGCATCAGCATATTTATTACAATTTTGAAGCGCTTCCTGAATAATTCTGTACAAATTAATCTTAACCGCATTACTTACCAATTCCCATTTTATCTGAGGATCTATAGAAGTGATTAGCTTAGAATTATAAGTATTTTGTTGATTTTCAAACAATTTGTTTAAAATTAGAACAAAATTATTAATTAATTCTGATTTTTCTCTATTTAAATCATGCGATATTTCTCGTATATCTTCTTCAATATTTTTAAGTTCTGTTAGATATTTTTTTCTTTTTGGTGCTGCCTCATTTTCATCCACTTTATCTAAACTATCCAAACTTATCCTGATGCCAAACATTCTGCCTAAAACTCCGTCGTGCAATTCCTGAGCAACTTTCTTCTTTTCTTTAATGCGCGTTGCCTCGATATCATTTTGCTGAGAAATCATTAAATTATAAATATCCTCATTTGCAATTTGCTGCTGCTGCTTAAAAAGTAACTCCCGGTTTTTGGCTTGTTGCGTTTTGTAAACATAAAAAAATAAACCTATCAAAGTACAAATACTAAAAACATATATTAAAGTTTTATTTTTTTCCTGTAAGTTCGAATTCTGATCTTTTATTTCGTTGGTTTCGTATTGAATTCGGGAGAACTTTTCGCCCATATTCCTTTCGGATTTGAGCATTTTATCGTTTAAACGAATATACTCTTTTGAATAAGCTGATGCATTTTTTGGATCTACAACGGCAATTTGTTTAAGTGCCTGTAAAGTATTGATTATTTTATCAGACGAACGAGCCAAAATTAAAGCCTGTTTTGAAAATTGTAATGCTTTAAAAGTATCTTTTTGAAAGGCATAATATTCAGACAAATGAATTTTGTTTGATATCATTCCCGTTTTTAATTTTAAACTGTCTCTAATTTTTAAAGACTTATAAAAATCTTCAGGCAACCCGTCCATTCTTTTGGATTTAAATTTAGAATACGCTAAATTATCTAATAACATAGCATATAATATCGTTTTCTCTTCAAAAAGGTTTTCTTCTTCTAATCCTTTTTTAAAATATAGTATTGCTTGTTTGTAATTGTGCATGCTCATATAAATAAATCCCAAATTATTTAATGAAGTAGCTTTTAATTGAAGTTCTGCAGGTATTGATTTATCATTAAGAGTGTTTAATGCCTTATTTTGATATTCCAAAGCTTTATCATATTCTTCTCTTTCATTGTATAATATCCCAAGCAGGTTGTAACATTCGTAAAGCTGATCGTTTACATTTTTCTGAGATTTTAAAATACTTAAAGCTTTAAAAACAGCAATCTCACTTTCAAAAAAATCTCCTTCGTTATATTGCAAACTGGCCTTGCTCAAAAATGTCTTAGCTAAATTATATTGATCATTAATTTGTAAATAAATTTTCTGAGCTTTAAAATAATTTCTAAAAGCACTATCTGAAATTACTTTAGAGCTATAATAATCTCCTAAATAAGTATACGCCTTTCCGATACTTGCAGAATCTTTTTCTTTTATTGATCTATCTAAAACAAGTTTAGATATTATTTTATATGAATTTAGATCATTCATATTATAATATCGATTAGCAATTTTAAATAAATTGACTCTGTTCAAGGAATCATTTTTTTGATTTATAACTATTGAAAATGCTTTTTGGTTATACTTTTGCTTAAATTCATAACCTAGGTTGATATCATTAGCTAGCGACAAATAAAGAGGCAGGCTATCCTTCGGAGAAGTTATCCTTTTAACCTCCGGATTTTTCTTATTACAACCAAAAAAAATCAAGGAGAAAAACAGTAATATTTGACAAAATTTTTTCAATACAAGTTTTTGAATTTTACCAAAAATACTAAAACTATAGATATGAAAAAAGGCTGTCAAATTTTGACAGCCTAAAAGTTATAAAACCATTTTTTATTAATCCAGTTTTTTGTTTCCTCCTAATGATTGGTTAACATTTGCAAAACCAGATTGACTATTTTTCATTATTGATTGATTGTTTACTAAGTGATTATCAAGTTTTCTTCCACCGACACCAGTCATACCTCCGCTGTTTTTTTCACCATCTATTCCTGCATTTAATTTTTGAACGAAATTTGATGAAACTATTTCAGGAGTAGTAAAAGAAGTTGCTACCATTGCTAAAGAAAATAATCCGATTGTTAAAGCTGCTTTTTTCATGTTTTTGAGGTGTTTAGTTTTTGATTTTTATTTGGGGCTGTATGATTGCTTTGGTTGCTAATCATGGGACAAAGCTAAGACCATGGCAAAAAAAAATTGTATAAAAAAACCAGTTTATGGTAGAACATGCCCAATTGATAGTCAATGAGCGTCAAATTAGCGTAAATACTTAGTTTTTAGACTTCTAAGTAATTTCCTGCAGAAAAATTAGCAATAATCAAATCGACATTTGATTTATAAGTTTTTGAGAAAGGAATCTTTTTTGGAGAATTTTTGATGTAACAAACTGAATGTCCGCTATGAATCCTCGAAATGTAATTTTGATTGATAATAAAACTATTGTGAATTCTTACAAACGGTTGTGATAAAACAAACTCAAAATGCTTTAATGTTTTAAAAGCAGTAATCATTTCGCCCGAATTCAAATAAATATCCGTAGAGTTATTATCGGCCTGAAAATAGCAAATATCAGCTGTAGATATATACCGATAATCACCATACGATTTAATGCATAAAATAAGTGGCTGATCTGTATTTGAAACTGTCTGTAATGTGGGAATTACAGAAGCACTCAATTTGTTTTTAATTTTATTCGAATTTATCGCTAAAACTGCCCTATTGAGTTTTAATATAATCTTAAGCAAATCGCCTGATAAAACAGGTTTTAAAACGTAATCAAAAATACCGTACTGTATTGCATCAAAGGCAAGTTCTTTTTTAGAAGTCGTTATAATTATTTTAGGTATTTCAGTCAGATAACGATGCAGTTCATTGATAAACGAAAGCGACAGATTGCTGGTCAAATCCTTGGGATCAATTTCTAAAAAAATAAAAGAAGGTTTATGTTCTAAAATCAAATTCAATCCTTCCGGGTAATTCGTGGCAGATGCAATAAAGGTAAGTTCTGAAAACTCCTCGGCAACTGCCTGAGTCTTCAGAATATCTTCGGCGCTATCATCTATAATAATATACGAATACTTTTTCAAGAGAAATAGTTGTTGATTTTATTGATCAATAGTATTTTGACAGCCTTAATTATGTTTTAAGTGTTGTGCATCTAAATTTACACAATTCAGCCACTCAAACATTTCATTGTTAATAATTATAAACGAATGTTAAAAAAACTAGACAAACTACAAAATTAATCGCCAAAATACATTTTTTAAAATAAAAAAAAAATCCCAAACTCCGATTTGGAATTTGGGATTTAATATTGAGTTTTTAAAAATTTACATTTTCATCAACCAGTTTTTCATTGAAACTTCGTTTTCGATAATATCTTTCAATTCAGAAATTTTTACACGGTCTTGTTTCATCGTATCTCTATGACGAATTGTAACTGTGTTATCATCAATTGTCTGGTGATCTACAGTGATACAAAACGGAGTACCAAGTGCGTCTTGTCTTCTGTAACGACGACCAACTGCATCTTTTTCATCATAAGCTACGCTGAAATCCCATTTTAAATCGTCGATGACTTTTCTAGCAATTTCAGGTAATCCATCTTTTTTAACCAATGGTAAAATAGCGGCTTTTGTTGGCGCTAAAACTGATGGTAACTTTAAAACTGTTCTTGTCGAACCGTCTTCTAAAGTTTCTTCTTGTAATGAAGTTGCGAAAACAGCCAAAAACATACGATCTAAACCTACAGAAGTTTCTACTACATACGGCACGTAGTTTTCATTCAATTCCGGATCAAAATATTGCAATTTTCTACCAGAATATTGTTCGTGAGCTTTTAAATCGAAATCAGTTCTTGAGTGAATTCCTTCTAATTCCTTAAATCCGAAAGGGAAGTTGAATTCAATATCTGCAGCAGCATTTGCGTAATGCGCTAATTTTTCGTGATCATGAAAACGATAATTTTCTTTTCCTAATCCCAAAGATAAATGCCAGTTTAAACGGGCTTCTTTCCAGTGGTGGTACCATTTCATTTCTTCACCGGGACGTACAAAAAACTGCATTTCCATTTGTTCAAATTCACGCATACGGAAAATAAATTGTCTTGCAACAATTTCATTTCTAAAAGCTTTACCCGTTTGAGCAATTCCAAAGGGGATTTTCATACGACCCGATTTTTGAACATTCAGGAAATTCACAAAAATACCCTGAGCCGTTTCCGGACGCAAGTATAAATCCATTGCAGAATCTGCAGAAGCACCTAATTTAGTTCCGAACATTAGGTTGAATTGCTTAACATCTGTCCAGTTTCTTGAACCGGTTTCAGGATCGGCAATTTCTAATTCTTCGATCAAAGCTTTTACATCCTGAAGATCGTCGCTCATTCCTTTTGCAAGTCTTGATAAAATTTCTTTGTATTTTGAAAGATATTCTACAACACGAGCATTTGTGGTAACAAATTCTTCTTCATTAAAAGCATCTCCAAAACGAGCTTTTGCTTTCTCAATTTCTTTTTGAGCTTTTTGATTTAGCTTTTCAGCATAATCTTCCACCAAAACATCAGCTCTATATCTTTTTTTCGAATCTTTATTATCAATTAACGGATCATTAAATGCATCAACGTGACCTGAAGCTTTCCAGGTTGTTGGATGCATCAATATTGCAGCATCAAGACCCACAATATTCTCATTCATCTGAACCATTGATTTCCACCAATATTCACGGATATTCTTTTTTAACTCGACGCCATTTTGTGCATAATCATACACTGCACTCAATCCATCGTATACTTCGCTTGACGGAAAAATAAATCCGTACTCTTTTGCGTGCGAAACCACATTCTTAAATATATCTTCTTGTTTTGCCATAGTGATGCAAAAATATAAAAAGTACGTTTAAAAAAAAGAAAAATTATAAAGATTGAACGATTGATTTCGTTATTTTTGTAACTAAATTCTGTCTATTTGTGTTTAATTCTATTCTGAACCTGTTTTTTCCCAAAGTTTGTGCCGGATGCCGCAAGCTTTTATTCTCCAATGAAAATGTTTTGTGCACAAATTGTCGTCATGAAATGCCTCTGACTCAATATCATTTGGACACCAATAACGAAGCTGTCAAAAAATTCTACGGTAAAATCGAAATCGAATATGCGTCGGCATTTGTATATTTTAATAAAAAAGGAATTGTTCAGGAGCTCATTCACAACTTAAAATACAAAGGGCAGCAAGAAATCGGCGCTGTTTTAGGAATTTGGTACGTCGAAGATTTAAAAGAATTAAAGTTAGAAAATTCTTTTGATGTTATAATTCCTGTTCCGCTTCATAAAAGAAAATTCAGGGAAAGAGGCTATAATCAGGTTACGGCTTTCGGAAAAGCTTTGTCCGAAGGTTTAGATATTCAGTATGATGAAACTGTTTTGTATCGAAAGAAATACTCCAAAACGCAATCAAAAAAGAATCTTTTAGGAAGGTCAGAAAACATAGAAAACATTTTTGATGTAATTTCAACAGAAAAGCATCAAAACAAACATTTGTTACTTGTTGATGATGTTCTTACGACCGGTGCGACACTCGAAGCCTGTTCACGCGCATTATTGAAAATTCCCAACATAAAAATCAGCATCGTTTGTATGGCAATGGCGAACTCTTAAAGGTTAGCTTTTAAAACAAAAATTCCAAATTCTAATTTAAACTAGTTGTAAAACCAGAACAATTGAAATTTGGAATTTCTTAAATAGAATTTGAATATTTAATATACAATTATCTTTTTCACTTTTCTTTTGCCACCGTCAACAACCGTAACAAAATAAACCCCTGCAGCAGCATTTGATAAAGTAATATCCTGTTTAAAAGCAGGGATACTTTCAAATGTATTAAAATATATCTTTTTGCCAAAAGTATCATGTACAAAAACCTGTATTTCGGCTTTTGATTCTGGTGTAAACTGAATGGTAAAAGTTCCTCTGTTTGGATTTGGATAAGAAACCAACTCTACATTTTCAGGATCTTTCACGCCTAAAGTAAATGTCTGGCTGCAAATATTTATTGATGCTGAATTTATTGTTCCAAATCGTCCGGAAACATTATCTCTAACTCTTAATGTCCAGTTTCCTTGTGCAGTTTCGCCATTGAAAGCGCCTAACACATCTGTTGGAAATACAATTTGAGTTGTTGTTTTTCCACAATCGAATTGTACGCCGGCATCATCGAATTGCAGCGATAAAGTAGAATCTGTTCCTGAACATCCTTTATTGAACAATTGAACAACGGTTCCACTCGGACTAACCATCTGAATTTCGAGATCAGAAAATCTTGTGTGTGTTACATTTAGGCTTACCGTTACGTTTGAAACTGTTTCTGTAGACGAAGGAACGCTGATCGTTTTCGTTGTATAATTACCTGAAAAAGGAATACTGAAAGAGCTCCCAAAACTATATGAATTACAATTTGTTGACGCCGTATAACCAATTGCAAAAGCTTTACTATTCAGGGCATAATATATATTTGCTGTTGGTTCAACCAAAATTCTGCAATTTGTTCCTGTTAACTCAGCCGGAAGCAAAATATTTTCTGAACCATCATTTGGTGTATTTGCTGCTAAAACTATCGGAAAAGTCAAACCTCCATCTGTAGATAATTTGATATTTACTGTTGATGAACCTTCAAGCGTATTGGTGTTGTTTACACTCCAGGTAATTATTTGATATGATCCCTGAACCCAGCTTAAATCAGCAGTATTTTGAGAAGTAACGGCAAATGGTCCGGCAAATGACGCAACAGTTACAATCTTTTCATCGGTATTTGTCTGCGCTGTATTTAAAGCTGCATTATCTCTTCCTGTTAAAGTAAAATGCAACGTTCTTGCAATAGCCGAAACAGACTCCCAGGTTGTGGTTAATCTATTGCTTAAAACAGACTGATAACTTGGCATATATCGAACCGGAGAACTATTAGGAACAACTGATCTAAACAAAGCGCCATCTGGTTTTGTGGCGTATGCAATGCTATATTCGCCTGCAGTTGTTGTTGCATTATCATTTTCTTCCCAATTATAAGTAACTACATCACCAGCATCTGCATCAGAACCCGTACCGGCTAAAATAAAAGGCGTACTTATTGGAATTGTATAATTTGGTCCCGCGCTAATTGTTGGCGGATTATTTGTTAATGCTGTACTTACCGGACAACTTTTTCCGGCCATATTATTCTGAATCTGTAAAATACTAACATAGGCAAAGTAAGCGTCAGAATTGCTTTGAACATCATAATCTGTTATTCCGGCATATCCCATTATGGTCGATCCGCTTCCCGGCTCTACGTTAACGCTTGTTCTTTCGCCAGAATCGTATGAAAAAGTATGATTTGCACCTAATTGATGTCCTAATTCATGAATAACAAAATCAATGTCAAAAGTAGTTCCTTCCGGTCTTCCGTCTGATGGAGACGTAAAAGCACTTCCTTTTTGCAAAGGATCTCCAGCTAATGGACTTACGCATACACACCCAATACAGCCTGCATTACCGCCGCCGCCAGAAGCACCAAATAAATGACCAATATCATAATTTGCTTCACCGATTACATTGGTTAAAGTGGTTTGTACTTGCTGATTCCACTCTCCGTCTGCACCTGCCGAAGCATTAGAATAAGGATCTGAAATAGGATCTGTATAAATTACATCTATATTGTTGGGAATTAAAACCAAATTGATAGCCAAATCTCTGCCCAAAATTGCATTTACTCTTGTTAAGGTAGCATTCATTCCTGCCATTGCACCTGCTTTTGTACCGCCAAAATAAGCCGCATACTCGCCTGTACAGGACAACGCCAATCGCATGGTTTTGAAAACTTTTGTATTTGAAGCTGTTTTTGCCGTTTTTCCTGAAACAGGATTTAATTGTACATCTTCTGTTTTGCAAATTAGCTTAGAACTTTCTTTTTTATTAGAAGTAAACAAAACATATTCTGATTTATCATCTGGATTTTGTTCAATAAATTCGGTTGCTTTGTTAGGGCGAAACACCATTGTTTCTGTACCAATTGGTGAAATACTAAAATGTATTTTAGCCGATTTATCATCTACACCCTGACCTTCATACGATCTGATTTCAGGGTATTTTGCCTGCAGTTCAGGATCAAAATTTGAAGATTCCCAAACTAAAAAATGTTCTAAAACACCTTCAGAATTTGGAATTGTAATTTGAGAAGTGCTGCTTTTTGAGTTTTTACCGATTGCTGATGAAAGTTTTGCTTTCAAAAAATCCGAATTTAGTTTATAATGCAATTGATCTGAATCAGACGAATTGGCCTTTTTACTTAAAACGGAACCTGAAGTTTTTTGCCATAAATCATCATTTTGGGCATGAATCTCGGCACAACAAAAAATAAGTAATAAAAAAAGTAGCTGTTTATTCATTCTCAAGGGCTTTAGAAAAATCAAAATTAGTTGAATTAAATTAATTTCTTACATATATACGACAATTAATGGTTTTTTGTCGACGAGTGAGCCAATTATCACATAAAGTGACTAAATCATCTTAAAAATCAATTCACCTTAGTATAAAATTTAAAATAGATAGTATAAATTTGCACCATCTTAAACAATTTGCTTTGAAGCTCTTTCATTCTATAAACGATTTTCAATCAACCAAGAAAACTATTTTAACTCTTGGTACTTTTGATGGCGTACATATTGGTCACAAAAAAATACTAGAACGAATTACCCAAAATACTGAAAACGGAAAATACGAAAGTTTAGTACTTACTTTTTTTCCGCATCCGCGAATGGTTTTACAGGAAAAATCAGAAATTAAACTTTTAAATACTATTTCTGAAAAATCTAAACTTTTAGAAGAAACCGGAATTGAAAACCTGGTCATTCATCCGTTTAACGAAAATTTCTCCAGATTAACTGCCGAAGAATTTGTCCATTCTATTTTAGTTGATCAATTTCACATTCAAAAAATAATTATTGGTCACGATCATCGTTTTGGAAGAAACAGAACGGCCAATATTGACGATTTAATTGCTTTTGGTGCAGAATATGGTTTTGAAGTCGAACAAATTTCGGCTCAGGAAATTCAGGATGTTTCGGTAAGTTCAACCAAAATCAGAAAAGCTTTAGACGAAGGAAATATTGCTTTGGCAAATGATTATCTGGGTTATCCGTATTTTTTAAGCGGCGAAGTGGTAAAAGGAAAACAATTAGGAAGAACGATTGGTTTCCCTACAGCCAACATTCATATTGAGGAAGATTATAAAAAAATTCCTAAAAATGGTGTTTACATCGTTAAAACATTAATAGACAATGCAGCCGTTTTCGGGATGATGAATATTGGTTTTAATCCTACTGTAAACGGGGAAAAACAAACTATTGAAGTCAATCTTTTTGATTTTGATGCCGATATTTATGGTCAAAAATTAGAAATTTCTTTATTGGAATATATTCGCGAAGAACAAAAATTTGGTTCTGTCGATTTGCTGAAAGAGCAATTAAACCGCGATAAAAACACAGCTTTAAATTTTATAAGCCAATTTTAGAAAAAAATAACAATGTTACTTTTATTTTTTTAGTAAATTTGATAGGATACTGTTTGTCAATCATTTACTATTAACTTTAAAAATAACCATTATGAAAATACCTAAAGAAATAATTAACGGTTTTTTTATATTCGTGGGAATTGGCCTTTTTTTCATCTTAATGGAACTTTTAAATCTTTCCCATTTATTTTATTTGCGTTTACTGAATGTGCTTTTCATTTTTTACGGGGTAAACAGAACATTGAAAATGAATCTTATTGAAGGTAAAAACGGTTTTGTACCCAATGCAATATCAGCAATGGTAACTTCTTTTACCGGAGTTGTACTTAGTGTTATAGCCTTAATTATATATAGTTATGCCAGAGGCGGCGATTCGTATGTAACATCATTGTCACAAGCTTTTATGTTTGGCGGAGAACCTTCGGTAATGACGTATTCACTTTGTTTGTTTTTTGAAGGAAGTGCGTCTTGCGTAATTGTAACCTTAATGCTGATGTTATTGTGGAATAACAAATATGCAGCCGATTAATTTTTCAAAATAAAAACACAATTTAAACACTCTAAAATCATGAAAAAGTATAATTATATGATTTTAGAGTGTTTCTTTTTTGAAAATAACTAGCAATTGTTCATTTACAGAATTCAGCATTGGTTGATTAGAACAATTTCGTTACTTTTGAAGCTTCAAAAACAATGTACCTAATGAGCATTACAAAACACAACTGGACAAAAGACGAGATAATCGCCATATATAATAAACCAATGATGGACCTGCTGTATGAAGCAGCAACAATTCACAGGCAAAAACACGATCCGAACGTAGTTCAGGTATCGACTTTACTATCTATTAAAACCGGCGGATGTCCTGAAGATTGCGGTTATTGTCCGCAGGCAGCGCGTTACAACACAGGCGTAGAAGGAAACGATTTGATGAGCGTGAGTCAGGTAAAAGCTCAGGCTTTGCGTGCAAAATCTAGCGGATCTTCTCGTGTTTGTATGGGAGCTGCATGGAGAAACGTAAAAGACGGTGAAGAATTTGATCAGGTTTTAGAAATGGTTCGTACCATTAATAAGCTTGACATGGAAGTTTGCTGTACTTTGGGAATGATTACCGAAAATCAGGCGCAGCGTTTGGCAGAAGCAGGTTTATACGCTTACAATCACAATTTAGATACTTCTGAAGAATATTATAAAGACGTAATTTCAACTCGTGGTTTCGAAGACCGTTTGCAGACTATTGAAAATGTTCGTAAAACAAATGTTACGGTTTGTAGCGGCGGAATTATTGGAATGGGAGAAAGCATCGAAGACAGAGCAGGAATGCTTGTAGCGCTTTCGACTTTAAATCCACAACCGGAATCTGTGCCAATTAATGCTTTAGTTGCCGTTGAAGGAACTCCGATGGAAGAAGAAAAACCAGTTGAAATCTGGGAAATGATTCGTATGGTAGCAACTACAAGAATTGTAATGCCGGATACACAAGTTCGTTTATCTGCAGGAAGAACAAATATGAGCCGCGAAGGACAAGCGATGTGCTTTTTTGCTGGTGCTAATTCTATTTTTGCAGGCGATAAATTGCTTACTACTCCTAATCCTGATGTACACGAAGACATGAAAATGTTTGAAATGTTAGGATTGATTCCGCAAAAGCCATTTACAAAAGTTTCGCAGCCAAAAACAGTTGAAGCATCAGATTCTCAATTTGCTCCTTTAGGCGAAAAACCAAAATGGACAAGACCGGGACATACAATTGAAAGAAATCTTGAAGCTTCGATCAAAGCAAAAATTTAAGTTATTGAGTTAATAAATCTCAAAAAATATTTTTAAATTGCTTATAACAAGTGTTATAAGCAATTTTTTTATTTAAATGAGATGAATTTAAAACAAATTGAAAGGGTAAAAAAAATCTCAAAAGCTGATTTTATTTCCCGATACGTAAAAAAACAAATTCCCGTTGTTATCGAAGAACTGACCGAAGACTGGCCAGCGTATTCGAAATGGAAATTATCCTATATGAAACAAATTGCAGGCGATACTGTCGTACCTTTATACGATAACCGACCTGTAAATCATGAAGATGGCTTTAATGAAGCGCATACTAAAATGAAGATGAGTGATTATATCGATCTTCTGGAATCTAAACCTACCAACTACCGCATTTTTTTATATAATTTGATGAAGGAAATTCCAACATTAAAAAATGACTTTTTATGGCCGGATATTGGCTTAAAACTGGTGAAACAAATGCCGATGTTGTTTTTTGGCGGAGAAAATTCGAAAGTCTTTATGCATTATGATATTGATTACTCGAATATTTTACATTTTCATTTTAACGGAGAAAAACAATGTATGCTTTTTGCCCCGGATCAGTCCAAGTATATGTACAAGGTTCCGCATGCTTTAATTTCGAGAGAAGATATCGATTTTGATGATCCTGATTATGAAAAATGGCCGGCACTAAAAAATGCACAGGGATACATTACAAATCTAAAACATGGAGAAGTATTGTATATGCCAGAAGGTTATTGGCATTATATGAAATATTTAACTCCCGGCTTTTCTATGAGTCTGCGTGCTTTTCCTAAAAACATTACCAATTTATCAAAAGCGGCTTATAATGTATTTATTATGCGTCATTTTGATATTTTAATGCGAAAATTTAAAGGGCAAAAATGGATTGATTATAAAAATCAAAAAGCGGTTGAGAATACTAATGAACATTTAGCAAAATCTGCCTGAAAGCAATAAAAAAGCCGCTGTAAATCTTAAGATTTACAGCGGCTTTTTTAGTCCACAACTATTTAAAATATCATTTTTGTTGTACTCACATATCCATTATCCAAAATTGTTTTAATCAACAAAACCTGATTTGAAGACTGTAAACCGGATATTTGCAATTCTGTACTTCCTATTTTCTTTTTATTATAAAGCAATTTTCCGGTAACATCAAAAACAGAAACTTCACTAATGTTTTCTTTGGTTGATGTCGCTTTGATGGTTTTCTCTTTTACCGAAATCAAAATTTTCTCTTCCGCATTTTCAATATCAGTGATTCCCAAATATTTATTGGTGTAACGCAACATAAAGCGGTTATCAAAAGTGCCAATGGAAGTTGTAAAAGTATAATTGCTGCTTGCTAAATCATGAATTGAATTGGTCATTTTATCTTCTAAATAAATGGCCTGATTAACCAAATTACCATCAACCTGATCTATGGAAATAGTAAAATCCCCGGCAATTTTACTTTTGTATCCCAGCGGTACTGCATCTGTATCAAGAAAAGGCAAAGCACGTCCCTGAATTACCAATTTATTTCCGCCACTTATACTATAAAAATCCAAGTAGGGATTAGCATCAAATGTTACACCATCGTATCTGGCTTCATAATCGTTCGTGGCTCCTTCGATATAACCAATCAATATTTGTTTAAAAGCACCGCCTTCATTGGTCATATTAAGCCATAATCTGTTTTTCTCTACAATCGCTTCTTTTGAGGTTTTAGTTTGTTTAAAAAACTGATTGTTTGCACCAAAACGCATTGAATTGGTAAAAGTTACCGCTCCGGTTAAACTTGTACTAGTGAAAAAACCTTGTCCTGCGGCTATTTTACCAGTCGGTATTTCATTACTGTTTCCTGTTGAAGTTTTGGCTGCAACGCCGCCAGTTAAATTATAACTTGCATAATCATCGGCATTATATCTGTAATAACCTCCCAAGGTTACGGACGTATTGTGTGTCCAAAAATACAAGGTTCCCTCTAAAACGGGGTTATCAAAAATAAATTCATCCGCATCTAATGCTGATGGATAAGGATTTCCAAGCAGGTAATATTTTCCGGCTGTTAATGTTCCGGTTGTTACGTTTCCATTATTGGGAACTCCAATAAACGAAGCAGTATAATCGGTTCTGGCAGTATTAGAATAATTTTCGGGACCCCGAATTATATAACCTTTGCCAACAACCATATTCGTACTTCTGTCAGTAGCTACCCAGTTTGTTCCATCAAACCCAAAATATCTGTTACTTGCCGTTAATGGCGAAACATCGACCAGTTTTTGTGGGTTAACCGGAGTTGACCAATAAACATAATCAGCCTGACGAATTTGCGGACTTGTTCGTTTGTATATAATATTTCCGGTATTAATTACATTATTAGTTTGTATTAAGCTTGCATTATTTTCGAAAATTAATTTGGCTCCTGTGCCGGATTCTACTGTAACTCCGTTATCAATAAATAAGGTATGACCTGCGTTTATTGTTACTTGTTTACCTGCTTTTACTTTGCAAGAGCAGCCACTTAAATTTCCTGTTGATTGATAGTTTTCGGTAAATTCGATAGTATCAGAAAATATAGGCGGGCTTCCTTTTGACCATGCTGTTCCGTTCCAAGTATTTACATCTGGTGCTTTTATTACAATAGTCACTGTTGGTAATGAAGGACAGCTTACGCCATCTTGTCTGGTAAATGTGTATGTTCCTGGCGCTAAATTAGAAATTATATAATTAGAGCCAGAAGCTGAATAAGTTTGAGTCGATGAACCGCTTTGGTTAACTTGTTCACTTGCTGCAATAAATCCGTTAAGTTCTACACTTCCTGTGGAAATAACGCAAGTGGGTTGTGTAATGGTAACAACATTTGGCGCGGCTAATAAAGGTTTAGCCGTAACAGTAGTTGCAACAGATGCCAAACTTTGACAACCCAATGCATTTGTCACCTGAACCGTATAATTCCCTGATGTTGTTACGACTATACTTTGAGTTGTTGCACCTGTTGACCACAAATAACTTGTCCCACTGGTAGAAGTTAAAGTAACATTTCCTCCCGCACAAAATGTTGTGGGCCCGTTCACAGATATTATCGCAACCGCAGGTCTGGCATTAACTGTTGCAAAAATAGTTTTAGAACTTGTATAAACAGACCCTCCATAAGTAGTAGTATAAGTAAGATTGGCTTCATACGACCCCGGAATAGCATTTGCAAAAGATACTACTGATTGTTTATCAGGATAATTTACAAATGATGCAGCACCGGGAATTTTTACAGACCAATGCCAATTTAATGAAACTCCGTCTGCCCCATCTTTTGCTGCCGTAAAGTTAAGCGCGTTCCCTTCGCAAACTGGTGAATTGCTCGTAGGTTTTGATTGCAAAGTTCCTCCCAAATTATTAAGTTGGGTAAAAGTATATTCAGCATTACCACTGCCTACACAAACGGCAAACTTTACTGTACCAATAAATAAGGCAACCTGATTGGAACATCCACCGCCTGTATCATCAATTTTTCCTGGCGGATTGATATCTACAATTGTCCCTGCCGGAAAACTAATAGAACTCTGATTCGTATTAAAATCCAATAAGCCGTTAATGGTGACAACTAATATATTCCCTGCAGAAGTTGATACGATTGGATCTCCTGAAACCAATAATGTTCCGTTTATGGTTAAAGATTTTAACGAAACATTTGTATTAAGTGTTATGGTTGATCCTGCAGCAATAATAACATCATCATTTATTGTAGGTACGACCCCGCCAATCCATGATGCTGCAGAAGTCCAATTTCCAGTTCCTGTACTTGTTCTGGTAGCTCCATTTGAAAATCCAAAACAAAATAACAGGGCAAAAATAAAAAGTAATTTTCTGTTCATTTCCTGTGGCATTTAAATTCAACAATTGATTTTTTTAGCAAATTATCTTTTAAAAAAAAGCGCATAAAAATTTTGCTTTTTTAGTCCATCCCAGAGGAAATTTTATGCTGTTTTTATACCTCGTTTTTTTCCTCTAAATACCCTAAACAATTTACAATTTTCTATTAATCAAATATGAATTAACACCTTGTATTTCAGCTAAATAGCTCTTGTTTTGCTATTTTAAGTTATTTCTCATAAATACTTTTTTTTTATGTAATTCATCATTTAAAAAATGCAAATCATCTGATTAAACAAATGAGCATTTTTCGATTTTTGTTGCGATTTATAATAATTTGAAAAAAAATTATGTTAAAAATAGATTTAAGTCGAAAAAAGACGTCGTGAAAAGGATTTTGGAGTGAAATTTTGTTCACAAAAAAAAGTCATTTCACGAATGTAAAATGACTCTAAAAAGAAGATAAAAAAGTGTACTACTTCAAAATTTTGCGTGTTGTATTATATCCATTTTCCAGCACTATTTTTACCAATAAAATTTGATTTTTGAAAGATAGATTTTCAATAAGAAATTTTGAATTGCTTATCGCATTTTTTCTATAAATCTGTTTTCCTGAAATGTCAAAAATTGTAATTTCTTTGATGTTATTTTTAGCAGCATCGATGAGAATAGTATTGTTGTTTACAAAAACTGATATTTCATCTAATTCTAGTTCGTGATTATCTGTTTTTAATTTTTTATTGACAAAATTGATTTCAAAACGATCATTAAAAGTTCCTCTTTTTGTAGAAAATGAATAAGGAGATTCTTTTAGATCATGTTTGATTTTCAAATCCTTGTCTTCAATAAAAACATTTAAAGTGCTAAACAATCCATCATCATGATCAATACTAATATTAAATTCGCCATCAATAGTACTTGAAAAGCCTAACGAAATTGAATCCGTTTCTTCAAAAGGCAAACCCCTGCCTTGAATTACCAATTTTTTATTATCAATAATACTATAAAAATCTACAAACTGATTTCCGTTTAAAGATTGTGCATCATAATTTTCATCATATAAATTGGTTGCACCATTACTATATCCTAATAATATCTGTTTAAAAACGCCTTCGGTATTTTTAAGATTCAACCAGATTCTATGTTTTTCGAAATCTTCTTTTGTTTTAACTAGTTTGAAAAAAGTAGAATTGTGTCCTGAAACACGCATACTATTATCAAATTCAACAATTTCTGAATTTTTACTCATCACAAAAAAAGCTTGTCCCGAAGCAATATTTCCATCAGGAATAATTTGGTCATTCACACCGGTTGTTGCTGCGCGCGTACCTACTCCTCCAAGCAAATTATAAACCGCATAATCATCAGATGTATATTTATTATTGGCAAACGGTGTATTGTGAGTCCAGAAATATAAGGTCCCGGATATGTTTGAGCTGTTTTTAGTTAAAAAAGTATTTGCATTAAGAGCTGAAGGATATGGATTTCCGATTAAATTAAAGCCATATTGTTTTCCAAAATTTAAACTAACCTTTCCATTAATTGGAATACCTTTAAATGTTGCTTCAAATCTTGCAGGTACGGACACTGAAAAATTCTGCGGACCACGAATAATGTATCCTTTACCATAAACCATCATGTTTGACGGATTTTCGTGTTTCCAATTTACTGAGACAGCATCATAAGAAAAATATTTATCCTGCGATGTATTGGGTGAAACGTCAATTAATTTTTGGTTTTCAACCGGCGATGACCAATAGGTATAATCAAATTTTAGTATGGGTGAAGATTTTCTTTTGACATGAACAATTCCTGTATTTATAATTTCATCGTCCTGCTGATATAAACTTGCCGTATCTTCTAAAATCAAAGTGCCTGAACCGGAATAATCAAATTCAATTCCTAAAGTATTCCCACTTTTCAGCGTTACTGTTTTTCCTGAATCAATAGTACAGCTGCAAATATTTGAAGACGTTAATGCCGCAAAATTATCTTTAAAATAAACTTGTTTTCCGCCTGACGGAAAACCATTTGACCACGTTAATCCATTCCAAATCGTTGAATCCAGGCAAAGTTTTAAACGCGCAATTCTGTGTTTTGAAATTCCTGAAACCGAATTAAAATCTCCACCAATCATTAATTTAAAATCTGATGTAAACTCCATCGCATAAAGTTTATTATTTAAAGGAGCATTAAACGAAACATCAAAATCTCCTGTTTTCAGCAATCGTATCAATCGTAAGGCAACGACGTTTTTATATGTTCCTGAAAAAGTTCCGCCAACTAAAATGCGATCATCGGGCTGAACTAAAATACTACGAACATCTCCTTTACTAAAACCTGTGGCAGATTGAAAAGTGGTGTCTAAACTTCCGTTTTTATTTAATCGTAGAATTCGTTTTTGTGAAGTTCCGTTATACGCTAAAAAAGAACCTCCAATTATAATTTTGCCATCAGATTGCAGTGCCATTGCATAGATGTATTTATCAAATCCTGTTCCCATATTGAAACTGGAATCTATACTTCCATCAGAATTTAAGCGAACCAATTTCGGAGCCGGACTTCCATCAAAAGTTGTAAATCTTCCACCGATTAAAATTTTTCCGTCTGGTTGAATCAAGACTGTTTCAATAATACCATCGGCTCCGTGACCGGTATTAAAACTTGTATCACGGGTTCCGTCTGGTAACAATTGCACAATTCTGGCTAAAGAATTAGCCGTGCCATTATAGTTTGTAAAGCTTCCCACGGCAATTATTCTCCCATCGGTCTGCATTACCATAGCATAAACCTGACTGTTAAAACCTGAGCCAATATTGAATGAATGATCCACCAATCCGTCAGGTAAAATCCGAATGATACGATTGCAAACTGTTTCATTATATTTTGTAAAGTTTCCTCCTAAAATAATTTTTCCGTCGGCTTGCAAAATAGCTGCCTTTATGAAATTATTTGCTCCCAATTGTTCTGGATTAAAGCTGGAATCATGAGATCCGTCTTCTAAAAGTCGCGTAATTCTGAAAGCCGGCTCGCCATTAAATTTTTTAAAATTTCCGAACACCATTGTCTTTTTATTTTCTAACGGAAGTATTTTATATACCGAATTATCAAACCCAATTCCGGATGCCAAATAGGCCGTATCGTATTCGCCATCAGAATTAATTTTGGCTAATCGACCCTGATTCAAACCATCAAACACATAAAATGAACCTCCAATATACCAAGATCCATCGACATCATTTGCTAAGGCTAAAACTGATGCAGAGCCGGGACCTGAACCAAAATCTAAATCAGTTTTAATAGTTCCGTCATGATTTAGAAAACATACTCTATTAACATCAATCGTATTATAGGATCCTGTAAAAGATCCTCCTACCATAATATTTCCGTGAGAATCTGTTTTTATAACCTGAACAGCGTCCCCGCTAAAACCTGAGCCGGACCAAAAAGTGTTATCAGCACTTCCGTCTTCATTAAGCCGGATAATTCTGTTTGCCGTAATACCATTATAAGTAGTAAACTTGCCTCCTAACAGGATTTTGCCATCAAATTGCCCTAACATCGCATTTACATCTTCATTAAATCCTGATCCTATATTAAAACTGGAATCGACACTTCCATCTGAATGCAAACGAATTATTCTGTTTGCATCTACTCCGTTGAATTTGATAAAATTTCCAGTTAATACTATCTTCCCATCTGGTAAAACAGCAACATTTGTAATATTTGAAGCTGAACCAATTCCTGTATTAAAGGTAGTATCGAGAGCTCCATCTGGCAAAATACGTGCAATTCTATTTACTGTAACACCGTTGTATTTTGTAAAACTGCCAACAATTATAATTTTGCCATCTTGCTGTTCACAGATGTCATAAATAATTCCAGTTGTTGCTCCTGTAATAGTATTAAATGTAGTATCAAAAGATCCGTTTGAATGCAATCTGATTAGTCTTCCGGCACTGTTTCCATTATAAGATGTAAAACTACCGCCAACCAATATTTTTCCGTTTGCCTGAATATGCGAAGTATATACTTTTCCGTTGAAACCGGTTCCTGTTTCAAAATCCGGATCAATTAAACCATCTGGATTTAGGCGAGCAAAATAGGGAGAAGAGATTCCGTTAAGGTTTAAAAAATCACCGCCAACAATTAAATTTTGGTCTGATTGAACAGATAAAGTTCTAACTGTATTATCAAAACCGTCTCCGTTTAGTCCATCATCGATTGTATTAAAGGTAACATCAACTTTGCCTTGCTGCGCTAATAGATTTGGATTTGTAAAAAGCAAAAAGAGAACTAACGAAAGGAATATATTTTTTATCAAAATTGAAATAAAATCAGATTGTATTTTTTTGTAAGAATCGGACTAAAATTACAATTCGGCTTAAAACTGCGCAATACCCACTTTCCGTGATTTTTCACTTTTATTTTTGAATAGACCCACAAACAAAAAATCAAAAAAAAGACGCACAATTGTGCGTCTTTTAGAAGTATATTTATTTTATTCTTTAATTAAAAACAATCTTTTTAGTTATTGTAAAATCATTGTCAAGGGTAACTTTTACAAGCAATACCTGATTGGCTGCCTGCAGGTTCTGGATCTGAAGTTCGGTTGTGCCGACTTTCTTTTTGCTGTAAAGCAGTTTTCCTGATATATCAAAAATCGTTACTTCTTTGATGTTTTCCTGAG